>JGI25134J35505_10000459_pt1 | contig 16324 bp, 18 predicted proteins | sample ETNvirnome_6_100_FD_35505 | JGI IMG/M metagenome (IMG submission 35505) | reverse complement strand
TGGAACATGATAATAATAATAACATGAGAATGAAATTTCAGGTTGTTTTATACGAAACGTCAAATATAGTTGAGTTTAGATATGGTGATGTTTCTGCCAACGGCACAAGCCCCGGCGAGTCAGGCGCCTCAATTGGTGTGGCTGGTTATAGAGAAAATAAATCAACTGAATGGAGAGATTTTGTTGGCGACATGGCGCAAGCCACTGGCCTAAGCGGTGTTGACTCTACTGATGCAGCAACTCAGCATCCTAGAGGGGGAAATAATAAAGCAGGAACATCGACTAGTGCGATTGCCAATACTAGCCAAATAACCCCGGGCGAGTATACGGATGCCAGTTCTTTTCCGGCGTTTGACGAAAATAGTTGGGCTAACATGATAACTGGTAATCATACGGTGGTGACCGATAGTCAATGGGGGACAGATGAATTTCCTTTTAGGCCAAGCTTTGATTATGGCGAAGGCCCAAAGTTCTTTTTTCGATTTACTCCCATTCAAAGTATTGGTGTGCCACACCAACTTGAAACTGATGTAACTTCTATTGATAATATTAAAGATGATTTTACATTAAACCACCATAACGATGTTGCAAGACAACATGATCTTACAAGCGGAAGCATTGACCACCTTACGCCTTTTGGCGGCGGCCCAGCGGCTCAAGCTCCATTAAAATTAGGCTCTAAAGGTGTGGCCAACCTCAGACAAAGAAGTGTGCCTTACAAAGTGACAAAAGGTTGAATGTTGTTAAAACTTATGTTATACTACTAATTACTAATACGGGGTCGAAACGGATTCGACTGGGCAAGGAGGATTTTTTGTGCAAGGAAGAGGGCGGCGTGGCTCTTTAAAAACGCTGAAACAATTTAGTTGCCAACGATAACGTTGAAAATTATAACTACGCCCTAGCGGCATAGTTGCGGGGTACGTGAGCGCCTTGTAAACAAATGCTCATAGGAGAAGGGTTTTTCCAAATTGTTCCCACCGAATAAAACTTGGCACAGCGCTCGGCGCAAACAGTTTGTTGATGTCAAATAATCAAATAACCTTGTGAATGACAAAAAGTTTGATGTGTTTAGGACGCGGGTTCGACTCCCGCCGGCTCCACCAATTGGGGGGAAAAGTCAAATGAATAAAAAGAAAACTTATCGATTTGCAAGCGACGAAGAGATTCCGCCCACACCCGGGTCTCCAGAAGAAGAAATTGCAATATTACATTATTTGGAAGACATGAAACCACAAGAGAAAAATCGTGGTGATTATTTAGAGATAACCAACAATAGAATTTATTTTTATTCGAATGTTGAAACAAAAAATGTTTTAGGTCTTAATAAAACAATAAGAGAGCTTGGCGCTGAAATACAACATTCTGCTGCCGTATTGGAGTGTCAGCCAGCCAGTATTTTTCTTCACATCAACAGCCATGGCGGCGATCTTTTTGCCGGCCTTGCTGCAATGGATGAAATCAGGAAGTCTAAGGTACCAATTATTTCTATTGTTGACGGCTGTGCTGCTTCTGCTGCAACGTTGATGACTATAGCAGCAAATAAAAGACAAATCAATAAACATGCCTACATGTTAATACATCAGCTTTCCTCTGGAATGTGGGGCAAATATAAAGAGATGAAAGATGAAATGGAAAATTATGATAATATGATGAAAACCATTAAAGAAATTTATTTAGAATATACAAAAATACCAAAGAAAAAGTTAAATGAAATATTAGATCACGATCTTTGGTTCGATGCAGAAACTTGCTTAAAATATGGTCTAGTAGATGAGATTATATAGAGGAAAAATGAAAGAACAAAAAGAAGAAGTCAAAGTAGTTACAAAAGAATGGAAAAACGTTTCACAACATGATTCTTATGAAGCTGCCGACAAAAAAAGAAAACTTTTACTTAATAAAAATAAAAATGATAAAAACTTTTTAGTTAAAGTTAAGCGCTGCGGCACCGACCGCAATAGTTATGTTGTAAAAACACACACAATATATGTTGCGAAAACACACACAGAACAAAATTTTAGAGAGAGCAAATACGCCAGAAAGAAGAGGGAAAAGGCTATAAGAAGGCAGAAGAGACTATAGCAGGATGGCTAAAAAAACCTATATTTTAGATACCAACGTATATCTTACAGATTCAGAATCGATATTTTCATTTGGGAACAACGACATTGTTGTCCCGATCAAAGTCCTTGAAGAAATCGATAAGCACAAAAAACGTCATGATAGTGTAGGCTCTAACGCCCGCCGTATAATCCGTACACTGGACGAACTCCGCTCCAAGGGGAACTTGTCTAGGGGAGTGAGAATAAGGCGCGGAGCGGGCCTCCTGCGGGCTAGGAGCTATGAATTAGGGCTACTTCCGCCGGGGTTTGATCCGGGCGACCCCGACAACCAGATTTTGGCAACTGCTCTGAGCGAGAAGGAAGAAAATCCTAGAAGAAAAGTTGTTGTTGTTTCACGCGATATCAATATGCGCGTTAAGTGCGATGCTCTTAATATCCCGGGCCAAGATTATGAGTATGAGAAAGTCGTCAGCAGTCGTTCAGAAATTTATACAGGCTTTACCAAACACTTAGTAGACGATCAAATCATTGATAAATTCTATGCAAAAGAAGAAGTTTATTTGGATAAAGATGAAATATCGCTATTCCCAAACCAATTTGTGATGTTGGTGTCGTTAGCCAATGAAAAGAAAACAGCGCTGGCCAGATTTTTTAATTACAGAAAGCCGCTTGGTCACATTCTAGACTACTCTAGCAAAAAGTGGAAAATCAAATCTAGAAACAAAGAACAAGATTTTGCTTTGAATCTCTTGATGGATCCGAAGGTTAATATTATAACTTTGATTGGCCCCGCTGGTACGGGCAAAACGATGATAGCACTTTATGCCGGCCTTTGCCAAGCGGTTGATGACTGGCACACCGTAATACCAAAACAAGCTCAATATAGTCGATTGATTGTGACGCGCCCAATTCAACCAATGGGCAAGGATATAGGATATTTGCCGGGAACTTTAGAAGAAAAAATGTCTCCGTGGGTAGCGCCAATAAATGACAATCTTCAATTTCTATTAGGCAACGGCCGAGACAGTTTAAAAGAATACGTTAACGACGGCATAATAGAAATTGAAGCACTCACTTATATACGTGGTCGTTCTATTAACAATGCTTTTATTGTCGTTGACGAAATACAAAATATGACTGCTCACGAACTTAAGACAGTAATTACTCGTGTTGGTGAGAATTCAAAAATTGTTTTGATGGGCGATATTGAGCAGATTGATAATATTTATATCGATGAAACAACAAATGGTCTAACCTACGCAGTAGAAAAGTTTAAAGAACATGATATTGCTGGCCACATTACTCTTACAAGGGGCGAACGGTCAAAGGTTGCAACATTGGCAGCAAAGATTTTATGAGGAAAAAATGGAAAACGAACTAAAAGAACAAACAGTCACAAAGGATACTGAACTAAAAAGTTGGTTAGTAGAATATGTGGGAGAACAATTGGCTCCAGAAAACGAAGAAATCACAGTAGATATGATAGTAGAAGTTGTGGCAAAGGAGTTCCCAGAATTTCTTATGGTCGTAGCGGAAGAGAACTATTTTAGAGGCTACAAACAAGCACTAGATGACGCCGAACATGGCATGCAGGTTATACATGAACAGGAACTTGGACAAGTCGCAAGCCGCAGTAGCTGATTATGTCACCACTCAGGCAAAAAAAGCTCTTATAAAACAAAAAGAATTCTTGTTGCATGGAAAAATACATGCATATGTGAAAAACGCATTCACAGAAGATATTGATTTGGGAAGCGTTTTTAAAACAATTGAAAATATAATACCTCTTGACTTTTTGTCAGAAGTTGATATCATATATATAGGTGACTTTGAGGAATTAAAAGAGAGAAGGGTGAACGCGCTATACGACAATGGGGCTTTGTATATTTCAAACGAACAAAGCAGCGAAGAAGATCTATTAGACGATATTGTTCATGAGTTTGCTCATGCTGTCGAGCGTTCACACGGAGAATTAATATATTCAGATGGTTTAATGCGGAGAGAATTTTTAGCTAAGCGTGAAAAATTATATTTCTTGCTTAAAGCAGAAGGTTTTAACTTCGATGACAGGCTTTTTATGAATCCAGAGTTTACCGAAGAGTTGGACAGTTTATTAATGGACGAAGTTGGATACGAAAAGTTAACAAGCCTAACTATTGGATTATTTATTGATCCATATTCAATTACGTCTTTACGGGAATATTTTGCATCAGCGTTTGAGTTTTTCTTTCTCCACACTGACAAAAAATATGTGCAAAACATTTGTCCAATGGTATATGAAAAAATCATAGAACTTATTAATTACATAGAGGTATAAGTGACACATATTAGTTATTCAGAATTTAAAATTTGGAGTGAGTGCCCACATAGACACAAATTACAATATATCGACAAATTAAAATCCTTTCAAGGAAACGAATTTACAGCTTTTGGCACAGCCATGCATGAGGTGTGCGAGAAAGTATCGCTGGGCACTCTCAGCGGCCCTGCTCATGCTAAATTGTTATTTTCAAAGAGCTTTGAAAAAGAAATTGAGTCTTTACCAGAAGACCATAAAATAAATGAAAAGCTATTAAAAGACATGAGGGTTCAGGGCAAAGAACTGATTCCAGATATTTTTCCTGCATTGGGTGAGTATTTTGGAAAATATGAAGTTGTGGCAGCAGAAGAACAGCTGTTTGTACCAATAAAAGAGTTTGTTGAATCAGAATATAATTTTAAAGGATTTATCGACTTGATTATCAAGACTGAGGACGGCAAATATCATGTTGTTGATTGGAAGACATGTTCTTGGGGTTGGGATTCAAGAAAAAAATCCGACAAGCTCATCACATATCAGCTAACATTATACAAATATTATTTTGCTGCAAAGTATGATATTGATTTAAAAGACATCGAAACCCACTTTGCCCTTCTTAAGAGAACAGGCAAAAAGAACAGAGTAGAGATTTTTAGAGTAACAAGCGGCAAAAGAAAAACAGAAAATGCTCTTAAAGCTTTGATGAATACGCTGTATTATATAAATCGAAAGTTCCACATTAAAAATCGCTTGTCGTGTAAATATTGTGATTTTTATAAAACAGAACACTGCACATAAAAAAAAACATGGAAAAGAAAAAAATATTAGTTATAGCGGATCATCCGATGGCATTTAGTGGCGTGGCCAATCAAACTCGATATGTAATAGACGCCCTTGTAAAGACTGGAAAATATAAATTTGTTTGTCTCGGNGGCGCTATGAAGCATCATGACTACAGACCAGTAAAAGTTGACGAGTGGGGAGAAGACGTAATAATTTTTCCTGTTGATGGATATGGAAGTCCAGATATAATACGCTCGATTATTCGCACTGAGCGCCCGGATTTACTTTGGTTTATGACTGACCCAAGATTCTGGGATTGGTTGTGGCAAATGGAAGATGAAATTCGCCCTTTGATACCAATGGTTTATTATCACGTTTGGGATAATTATCCGTATCCAAAATATAATAAAACTGATTATTCATCGAATGATTTTATTGCTGCTATTTCCAAAGTAACACACGATATAGTCAAGACGGTGACACCAGAAGTAAAAAGCCAATATTTACCACACGCCGTTGATCAATCAATATTTAAAAAGCTGCCGGATGAAGAGATACAGGAACAAAAGAAACTACATTTTGGAGAGATCGCAACTAACAAAAAGATCTTTTTCTTCAATAGTCGAAACGCAAGAAGAAAAATGACCGGTTCTTTAATTTTGTGGTTTAAAGAGTTTATTGATGAGGTGGGACACGATAAGGCAATTTTGCTTATGCACACAGACCCAAAAGATCCAAATGGCCCGGACTTGGAAGCAATAATTAATGATAATAATTTAAATGAGGGACAGGTTCTTTTTTCAAAAGAAAAATTAGCTCCAGAAAATATGGCAGCAATATATAACATGGTAGATTGCACAATTTCTATTTCTGATGCAGAGGGCTTTGGATTATCAACGCTTGAATCTTTGGCCTGTGGTACACCAATTATTGTTACGATGACCGGCGGCTTGCAAGAACAAGTAACAGATGGTAAAGAGTGGTTTGGGATTGGGATTGAACCAATAAGCAAGGCCATTATAGGCTCTCAACAGGTGCCGTATATTTATGAAGATCGAATTTGTAAAGAAGATTTTAAAAATGCTTTAAAAAAGATATATTCCATGTCATCAGACGAATTGGATGAAATGACAAAAAAAGGCATAAAACATGTAGAAAAAAATTATAATTTTGAAAACTTTAAGAGTTCGTGGGTTAAATTAATTGAAGAGGTAATCCAAGAAAATGGTTCTTGGAAAACTAGAAAAAATTATAAAAGTTGGAATTTTAAGGAAATAAGATGAAAAAAAAGTTGTTACTTCGCGGCCCGATTTTATCACAATCTGGCTATGGCGAGCATGCTCGGTTTATGTTTAGGGCGTTAAAGTCAAGTAATTTTTTTGATATTTATGTTGAACCTTTGCCGTGGGGAAAAACTTCATGGCAATGGGAAGAAACCGAAGAGCGTAAAGAAATTGATGCTCTTGTTGGAAAAACTCAAGCATACAAACAAGCTAAGGGACAATTTGATGTTGCTCTTTTAGTTACTATTCCAAATGAATGGCAAAGAATCGCACCTTTAACAATAGGTGTTACAGCGGGCATTGAAAGCAATAAGATTTCTGCAGGGTGGATAGAAAAAGCAAATAAAGAAGTTGATAAGATTATTATAACTTCCGAATTTAGCAAAAATGGTTTTGAAAATACAAGTTATGCGGCCACAAATAAACAAACCGGTCAAAAAATTAAGTTAAAAACAGAAGTTCCAGTTAGCGTGGTCAACTACCCAGTTAAAGAATTTGAATTGTGTGATTTAGATATTGATTTAGAATGTGATTTTAATTTTCTCACCGTTGCTCAATGGGGCCCCCGCAAAAATGTAAAACAAACAATAGAGTGGTTTGTTGAAGAATTTATTGATCAAGAAGTTGGCTTAGTCTTAAAGGTTAATTTTGCTAATAACTCTATTCGTGACAGAACTTTTGTACAAAATGCGGTTAAGGGCATTTTGCAAAATTATCCCGATCGAAAGTGCAAGGTATATCTTTTGCATGGTTATATGAAACACAACGAGATACACTCTCTTTATAAACACCCTAAAATAAAGGCGATGATTTCACTCAGCCATGGCGAAGGCTATGGACTGCCGCTTTTTGAAGCCGCCTATTGTGGCTTACCGATTATCACTCATAATTTTGGAGGTCAAGCTGACTTTTTATATGCAGACATAAAAGACAAAAAAAGAAAACTTAAAAAGCGCTCGCTTTTTACAAAAATTGATTATGATTTAAAAGAAGTTCAAAAAGATGCAGTGTGGAATGGCGTTCTTGAGGCAGATTCTATGTGGGCATACCCCAAGCAGGGTAGTGTCAAAATGAAAATGCGCGAACTTTATAAAAAATATGGCGTAGTTAAAAGCCAAGCTAAAAAATTACAAAAAGCAGTACTTAAAAGTCATTCTGAAGAAAAAATATATACAACCTTGATAGAAGAAATACTTGGTTATAAGCCGATTGAGCCTAAAGACTTCGAAGGCGTCAGCTTTTGTATTACCACAGATGGCAAAAAGGAAGAAAAGCTCCGCACGACTATCAAAGCAATCCAAAATCAAATAACCACTAAAGAGATAGAGATTGTTGTTGCTGGCGTGGTGGAAAATCTTAAAGACATTGAAGGAATAACTTTAGTCGAAGCAACGCACACTGCGTTAAATGGCATGCTTGCGGAACTTAGAAATCTTGCAGCTAATGCTAGCACTCAAGGTGTTATTTGTTATATGGACGATGATATGTTGTTATCACCAACTTGGCTGTGGCGCCTTGAAGAATTTTCGCGTGACACGGGATGGGAAGTTCTAGGCAACAGGATTTTAAATCCGGATGGCTCTAGGTTGTGGGATCGTGCAATTATGAATCCTCATATTTTAGTGCCATATACACACCCAGAGTGTGATAAGGAATTATATCAAACGGGCGGCTTTTCAGTACATCGCAGGGAAATATTTGAAAAATATCCATGGGATGGGAGTATTCCAATCTATAATGAAAAACGCGGTGGCGAAAATGAAGATATAGAGCTTTCTAAGCGTCTTCACAAGGCTGGTGTTATTTTAATGTTCGATGCTGAAAATACAACATGGCACTGGGATAATAATTATACAGAAGTTAGAGGCCAACAAGGCGCCCCCCTCACTTTAAGAAAAGATGTTATAACAAAGGCAATGGGTGTTGCTGAATTTCCACCACCCTGTGATGAATTTAAATCATTTTTAGCAATGCTTGGAGTAGAGAGTGAATGATGTTGTTCAGGGCTTGTGGATAGGTGACGAGTTATCAATTTTAGAACAGCTATCATTATCTTCTTTTATTAAAAACGGCCATGAGTATCATTTATACACATATAACAATGTAAAAAACGTCCCTAGTGGCGTCACAGTCAGATCCGGTGAAGAGATCTTGCCGAAAGAGCAGATTTTTTCTTATCAGACTGGAGAGGGCAAGGGCAGCTTTTCTGCTTTTTCTAATTTTTTTAGATACAAGCTTCTATATGATCGAGGCGGCTGGTGGGTTGATACTGACATGATTTGCCTTAAGCGTTTTGATTTTGATGATGAATATGTTTTTTCATCTGAGTATTATGTCACTAAAAATGAAGATGTTGTAACATCTGGTGTTATTAAAGCTCCCAAGGGAAGTGAAATAACAAAAGATAATTGGGAAGTTTGTGAATCCAAAGATCCAATGAAAATTGTTTGGGGTGAAGTTGGCCCTCGTCTCGTGCGCGAGGGAGTAGAAAAGTTTTCGTTAGATAAATATGTAAAATCACATCAAACATTTTGCCCTCTAGGTTTTGAAGAGTGGTTTAAAGTTTTAAATCCAAATATACAACTAAAATTTGATGAAGATGTATACGCTCTACACCTGTGGAATGAAATGTGGCGACGATCCGCGATGGACAAAAATAAGAAATACCACAAGGATTGTTTTTACGAACGGCTTAAAGAGAGATATCTATGAAAATACTTTATCTTTGCAATAAAGACTATTATTTAAAAAAAATGTCGCGTGTTCGCTTTCATGGTATGAGAGCAGTCGGACAGTTGTGTGATTTAACTTGGTCTGGCCCCAATTGGGAAAACTGGGACAACGATAAAACAGCGACAGAAAATGTCGCTCAACTTTATGAGGACAAAACACCAGATCTTGTCGTGGCCTATAAACCATTGGAAATAAAGGGCTATGCGGAACTAGACGCTTTAAAGTGTATCCGCTATAACGAAATGTATGATGTCCGGTGGACCATGAAAGAGATTATGCAGAGCAAATCAAATATCGTAGTATGTCATCATAAGAATGATATGGAACAATACCAGAAGCTTTTACAAAACTTTAAGTTGTTCCCAGTTCATCTAGTGAATGTACCTCATTGTGCTGAAAAAACTGTTTTCAAAGATTATGAGCTACCAAAAACGCACGACTTACTCTTAGCCGGCGCCGCCAATGGTTTTACACTCTTGGGAAGACACTATCCTTTACGAGATAGGATGCTGGAGATTGCGCAAAAAATGTCAAGCAAATATAAAGTGTACACTCATCCTCACCCCGGCTATGATTTATCCGACGCACATACAGACAAATATTTGATTGAGTTTGCTAAAGTTATTAATTCTTCAAAAATCGCGATTACTTGTAGTGGCGCACCCAATTCTAGATTTGGCAAATACGTTGAAATCCCCATGTGTGCGACTGCTATAGCTGCAGATCTGCCCGGAGAGGAACAAAAAGAGTTTTCGAAATTTTTGATAGACATTAATATGTCGATGACAGATGAAGAGATCATTAAAAAATTAGAATTTTATTTAGAAAACGATGAAGAGCGCAGCAAATTAGTAAAAAAAGGCCTAGAATACGCTGAAAATTATACGCAAGAAGATTATGCAGAAAGATTTATGAATGTTGTGGGGAAAAATTAATGGGTTTGGGCGGTCATTTAACTTGGGCAGCATTTGCGCGAGAAGCTAAAATACACTTTAAAAAGCCCGAATTAAAGATTGTACCTCATCTGGGTGATATTTCTAGGCCGGTCAAAAGTGAAATATTTTTTAATAACCCGAATTTTTATAATGATGAATCTGCTGTGCAGATTTTTCCCATACAATTAAATAAGCCTGAAACAAATTACTGTAAGTTAGACACTCCAAAAAAAGCTCATCACAAAGGAGATAAACATATAATTACACAAATTTGTGAACATTATGGCATTAATAATCCTGAACTTAAATGTGATTTATATTTTTCTGATGAGGAACAAAAGAAAGTTGCAACATTAAGAAAACAACTTGATGAAGATTTTATTATTTTAGAACCACATTCAAAAACAAATTATACCCCTAATAGAGTTTATCCGTTTGAAAAATGGCAAAGCGTAGTAGACGAAGTTTCAAAAAATATACAAGTTGTTCAAGTTGGGCAAAGGTCGGCGCGCCTATTAAAAAATGTAGTAGATTTTACCGGCAAAACATCTTTTAAAGAGGCCGCTTTCTTGATTGGCAAGTCGAAACTTTTTGTAAGCACCGAAGGCGGCTTGGTACATGCTGCCACCGCTGTTGACACAACATCGGTCGTTATAATAACAGGCTATCAGGATATGAGGATGGTTGCCTATCCTCAAAACATAAATATAAATGTTGCAAATCATGGACCGTGTGGATTGAAGATTCCGTGTTTGGCTTGTCAGGCCGACGCAGAAAAACATGATTACAATATCATTACAAAACATATAATAAAGTATTTAAATGAATAAAGTTGTTTTTACCAATGGTTGTTTTGATGTTATACACAAAGGTCATATTGAGCTTTTAAAATTTTGTAGGAGTTTAGGCGACCTAGTTGTAGTCGGGGTCAATAGCGATAAAAGCGTGAAAAGACTAAAGGGCCAGTCTCGACCTGTAAATTCTGAAAAGGATAGAGTAGAAATTTTAAAAGCGATAAAGTATGTTGATTACGTTCATATTTTTGAAGAAAGCACCCCTTTCAACTTAATAAAAAAAATACAGCCTGATATAATCGTAAAAGGCGGCGATTATAACAAAGAAGATGTCGTAGGGGCTGATTTAGCGCAAGTCGTAATTTTTGATTTTGTCGATGGATATTCAACAACAAAAACAATACAACGTGTTGTTGATAGGTGATAGTTGCCAAGATGTTTATCATTTTGGGACTTGTGATAGAATAAGCCTTGAAGCCCCCGTTCCCATTTTAAAGGAAAAATATACTGAAAGTCGCGCCGGCATGGCCGGAAATGTTAAAAGCAATTTAGAATCTTTTGGTATAAATATAGATTTCTTTACAAATAAAAAACAAATAAAGAAACATCGTTTTATAGACATAAAAACTAATGCTCACTTACTTCGTGTTGATGANGGGGAAATTAAAAAACTTAGATCATTTGCTGCAGATATAGACAAAAAATCATACGATGCAGTAGTTCTCAGCGATTATGATAAGGGCTTTTTATCTCCACAAGCATGTGAAGAATTGACTCATAAATTTTATAATCTTCCAGTGTTTATTGATTCTAAAAAAAAGGACTTATCTTGTTTTCACAAGTCTATTATAAAACTTAATGAACAGGAATATAGAAAAAGCAATCACGGCTGTTCGAATTCTGAGATAATAGTGACGATGGGCTCTGATGGTGCTATGTATAAGGGAAAAAAGTTTCCAACTACAAAGATAGATGTGCATGATGTATGCGGTGCAGGCGATGTTTTTTTAGCATCATTGGTGTTCGGCTTTTTAAAAACAAAAGATTTGGAAAAAGCAATTGTATGTGCTAATAAATTAGCTTCTTTATCTGTGACAAAATTTGGTACTTATGTTCTAACAAAGGAGGAAATAAGTGGTATATGTGTTTGATATAGATGGTACAATATGTTCGAAGACCGATGGCGATTATGAAAATGCAGAGCCGTTTGAAAAGCGAATTAAAAAAATAAATGAACTGTATGAAAAAGGAGAAACTATCTTTTTTTACACCGCTCGCGGCATGGGTCGGAGTGGGAACTCTAGAGTGGCTGCGCATCAAGCACTTTATGGTTTTACCAGAGATCAACTGATTCAGTGGGGAGTAAAGCATGATGCTCTTTTTATGGGTAAGCCATCTGGCGATATATATGTAGATGATAGGGGGGTTAAGGATGAAGACTTCTTTGCCGATTAAGTTTGTTTCCAAGGGTTGGGGCTTTGAAAAGTGGATTGTCAATTGTGACAAGTACTGTGGCAAGCTTCTATATTTTGTAAAGGGTAAAAGCTGTTCTTGGCATTATCATAAAATTAAAGATGAGGTGTTTTACATCCAGTCGGGAAGACTACTAGTAAAATATTCAGAACAAGATGATATAAAATTTGCAAAATCGAAAATTCTTAGCAAAGGGGACAACTTTCATGTTTGTACTGGCTTGAGGCATCAAATGACGGCGCTGGAAGATACAGAGTTGTTTGAATTTTCGACACAACATTTTGATAGTGATTCATATAGGATCGTTAAAGGAGATTAAATATAAATGTTTTTTGCTTACTATGATTTTAAAAGATTCAGATATATACACGAAGAAATGATGAATTCTGGGCTATTTGTTTTTTCAGGCCCAGAAAAAATAAGAAAAACGGGCTGTTTCTACGGAGAAAAAATAAATGTATATATTGATACTTCTGATGGCGTAAATGAAGATTTGGAAATTAATGAATACTGCGGAAGAATCATTAGGGTCATAGAAGATTCTGCTGGTAAGCCTTTTTTGTTTTTTAAGGCGGCTTATTCTTTTGAAAAAAGCAAGAGCATTGTTGACTTAGCAGAAAAAAACAACGGCAAAGTTATTCCATTTTTTAAGTGGAGTTTTAATGATGATTTTTATTCATATTTACTCCCCAATAAAGATTCTTTAAGGCAGGAAAGTAGTAAAATTAAGAAAGCTTACGATGTTGGAATTTTTGCCGGCTTAAAAGAATATGAATACCCAAAGCCAAATATTAAAAATAAACTGGTGGCATGGTCAGATTATAGAAATTTTGGTTTAGGGACACCAGAAGATACTGGATATTTTCAGATTAATAGCAGAAAAAAACTTTTTAGTGAAATAAAATCTAGCAATTTAAAACTTTTTCAAGTTGATAAAATTTCATACAAGGACTACATTAATAAAAGTTTAGAATGCGCCACGATATTGAATCCGCCCGGCATGGGTGAATATACATCTAGAATGGTTGACCAGGGAGTATTAGGAAAGTGTATTGTTTTGCGTAAAACTTCTTATGATCAGGGCCATTCTTGGAAAAATTATATACCAGAAGTAGATTTTAATTCAGAAGAGTGGATATTGGAATATCAAAAGATAATAGACGATAGTGAAGAGTGGGCGGAAAAATGCAAATATTATTTTGAAAATTTTTGGACACCAAATGCAATAGTAGATTATTTGATTGATAACATAGAAAAAAATATATGAAAATAGAAAAAGTACATTTTAGTGAAATAAAACATATAATCGATGCAGCACAAGTTATTAAAAAGAAAAGAGAAAGGGCTGTTTTTTTTGATGGTAAAAAATATTACAAAGTGTGGGTGCCAAACTGGACGCAGGGCGATATTTTAGAACAGGCGCTAAAGGTTGGTTTTTATCACAAGGGAAATGCTAGTGCGTTGGAGTCCATTATTTATGATGAAACAGGAACAAGGGGATATATTTGTAAATCAGCAGAGCAGCTAGCTCCTGCTGGTTCTAGATCGTGGGATAAGCTGATACAAAAAACTTCTTACGAATATAGGCTTCGGTTTATGTTAGAAATTTTAGAAAAGTCATTAGAAAGCGGAGGAATGTATGTTGATTTAGTGGCCTCTAACATGGTTTTAGTAGATAATAATATTAGTTTAATCGATTTAGATAGTTATAACAGCTTTAGTTTAATTTTTGATAGAAAAAAAGATTTTTTTGAAGAAAAATTTGATTTAGATGCTTGGTGGAAGCCTCACGAAACAGCAAAAAGAGACGTAGACCTGTTTTATAGATCGTATTTAAAAAAATGCCTTGATATAGATTTTGAACAAACAATAGATAATATCAATAAAGTTAAAAAGTTAGTTGATATTTTAAAACAAAGAGGCCGCCAGTAGATGTATGCTTTTTATTTTTTGGCAATAACGGATTTGCAGGATTTATTACCAATTCTATTAACAGCTGTTAGTAAAAATAAAAAATGTTGGGTGTGTTTTGTTGACTCTCTTTATAAAAAAAGGCAGCTATATTATTATGAGCCCAACGAGCTTAAAGGCTTTATTAAAGAGGTCTGCAAAAATAATAATTTGCCATGTCCAGAAGTTGATTTTTTTGGGCAGAATGATAAAGCGGCTTTTGAGCACGAATACCAAAAAAGAAATCCCGAATATGTTTTTTTACAAAATGTTTATCACAAATATTCACTTTGGATACCCGCTGCTTCCAAATCAAAGGTAATTAATTTTGCATGGGGCCCCGAAGAGTGCATGGAAAAAAGCAATTACAACATTTGTTTAAATGCTGCAAGATATAGAGATGATGTGAGTGTTTATAAACAACGATTTCCAAATATTGATACTGTTTATTTTGGAAATTTTAGGCTAGAGGCGTTGAAATATAAGCCTTATACAACAAACTACAGTTTAGAAGATCTTAAAAATAAGAAAGTTTGTTTTATACCAGAGACAACACTTAGATTAAAAGACCCCAATTATGAAAAATGGGTAGAGTGTGTGGACAACTTGATTAAATTTCTGCACGATCAGGGGTATTTTGTAATTTGGAAGTCACGAGAAAAGGGCCATCCGCAAGTATCAAAAAACTCAACGTTGAATTATTGTAAAAATAAACCAGATCTTATAATCGACAAAGATTTAAATTTTCCGTCATCGCTGTATAATATACCTACAGTGGCTGATATGTGCTTAGTTATAAATTTTTCTGCTTCTTTTTCGGACATTAAAAAAATTAATGAAAATTCTTTTGTAATTCAAACACCAAAATTGAGCAAAAAAAGAATAGAAAGAATGCACGCCATTTATAAAAAAAGAGATGTAATAGAGCTTGATAGCAAAGAGGGTTGGGATTTATTAAAACAAATAGCGGACCAATCTTATCAAAAAAATAATTATTTTATTAACAAAGTCGGCAAAAAAAGCACATCTTCACCATCGGCGTTATTAATGAATAATCTGAGCGGTGTTCAAAAAGATGAAAACAAAGCCTTAAAGTAGTAAAAAATGTATAGAATAAAAAACAGGATTAGTAAATAATGAAATATGTAGTTACCGGCGGCCGCGGCTTTATCGGGAGTCACTTTGTGGAGAGGCTATTGCAACTTAACCACGAAGTGGTTGATATAGATAACATGACATATGCTGCAAATGAAACTCTACCTTGGGATAATCATCCAAAATACACACACATAAAGGAAGATATCGCAAAACTGAAAAAAATACCTTTGTGTGATTATGTTGTTAATTTCGCTGCTGAAAGCCATGTAGATAATTCTATTATAGCTCCGGATATTTTTGTTCGAAGTAATGTTGTTGGAACTCATAACATTCTTAAGCTTCTTCGCGCCAAAATTTATGATAGGCCAATGTTTATACACATAAGCACAGATGAGGTTTACGGCGAAGCAGACCCCGACGGCGCGCCCTTTAAAGAGACTAATATCCTTCTCCCCGGTAATCCCTACGCCGCGTCCAAGGCAGCAGCAGAAATGCTTGTTATGGCTTATAGTAAAACCTACGGGGTCGATTATATTATAACAAGAAGTACTAATAACTATGGCAACAGACAATATGAAGAAAAATTAATACCGCACTGTATTAAACGTTTAGAACAAAATCGTAAAATTTGTTTACATGGCGACGGCACGTATATTAGAGATTGGTTGTATGTTAAGGATAATGTAGAGGCAATATTGACGATAATAAATTCTAATGTTAAAAACGAAATATACAATATTGCTGCGCAAAATTTGCTAACAAATAATTTCGTTGCTAAAAGTGTTGCGGGGTGGTTTGAAAAAAGCGATCCCGAAAAACATATAGAATATGTGATAAACAGACTTGGCCAAGATACGAGATATACAATCGATGCTAGCAAAGTTAAGCAACTAGGTTGGCGCCCAGCCAA
>JGI25134J35505_10000431_pt1 | contig 16889 bp, 17 predicted proteins | sample ETNvirnome_6_100_FD_35505 | JGI IMG/M metagenome (IMG submission 35505) | reverse complement strand
GGCGCAGCGGATTTTTATATAGCAAAATCAGGTAGATACGCCAATAGGCTAATTATTCCTTATGAGTACGACGGGAAACCCTTCTATTTCCAAGCGAGGAATCTGAGTGTGGTGGGGACGAAATATCTAAACCCATCCCGTCAAGTAACAGGTATAAAATCATCAGATATCTTATTCCCGTTTAAATCTGATGCAGATTATGTGGTCTTGGTGGAGGGTCCTTTAGACGCTATAAGTCTCCAGCTTAACGGTATTAATGCTACATGCACTCAAGGTAGCAGACTATCTCATCAACAAGCGGGGGAGATAAAAGATAAACAAATTATTTTCGGCTATGATAATGACGAAGCAGGGGCGGAAGGAATACAACAAGCCCGCAGCATGATGCTATCTAAAAACAAAAAAGACTTTTGTATCGCCACCCTTCCTGAAGGATGTAAAGACTGGAATGAGCTGCACACTGCGTGTCAATCAAAACAGCACTTTATAAAGATGTTTGTGGACGGTCTAACTCCTTTAGATTTCGACTACGAAGTCACCGAAGCACTACACTAAAGTCTTCGGAATAAATGACCTGGTCAAGTAGGTTAAACTTAACCTGCACAATATAATCCCCTGTCTCCAAAGAAGTTGTGTCCCAGCGGTAAAGCATCGTGTCATCCGAGGATATATCATCCACATCTGTCCAAGTGACGATATCCGTGATGACTCCGGACGTACGAGGGTTTCTTTTCCTAATTCTAATTTGCCCACTAGTAATGACGCTGTCTCGCCATATGTTCTTATCGGCTTCAGAAAGCTCTCGGTTCGCAAGGAATACATCTGTGTCGACTCTAAGGGTGACGATAGAGCTAAGACTGATATACTTTTGGTTGAGAGAACATTTCGCAGTAGTTTGGAATGGCTCTGTGTACGATATAATTCTGTCATTAAACAGTTCAAACTTATTCCAATACAGTCTGTAATAACTGGATGAAAAATCCCTCACAAGCCACGCATCAAAATATTTACCGGTCGAAGATAGCCCTGTAAAGTCTCCAGCTCCATCCGCGATAACAGTGTACTGTCCGGAAATCCCGCTGTAGATAGAACTTACGCTTGACGCCATACCAGGAGTGTAGTCACTGGGGTTTAGAATAGTGCCTGAATTATTGCTTACATCAAAATACGCCACTACAGAAGACAAAGCGCTTGTATGAATAAGACCGTAAGCGGATACAACTCCTATTGCGGTGGAATCCCTGTTAATATAAATATCGGGAGAACCGTTAGTAGCGCCCGTATCCGGAAAAATGTAAACCGCGCTTACAGAATTAGGGTCGAAATACGTGCCGTTATTAGCAAAGTAATTATCTAGCTGAGTGGGGAACAAAACACTTGGACGGTTATAGCGCTTTATTACGGTAGTGTTATTGAACTTTGTCATTATAAGTATTTAGTTACTTCTTGTGCATTGAGTCGAGTTGCTCCTGGTTTTTCTGCAACTCTTCCTGTAACAAAGTTATATACGTATTTCGTTCGACGAAAGTGAGTTTACCTACGTCCTCTAAACTAACGCCTACGTGCTTCACAAGAGTATACGCTTGCTGCTCTAGCCCATTTTCTTTCCAATGAGCCTTCAGCTCGCTGTAAAAAAATTCTCGTTCAAAGTGATATTAACACGATTTTTTCCTCCACACCCCGCGCAATTATAAAAGAAATGGTCTTCCATCCCGTATTTGGGTGTGTAAATGGACCGACGGATTGTATCAATATCACGAACTGTCGTTCGGCGGATAAATTCCTGAATAATAGTGGAGTCTGTGACCCCCCCAACGCTGCGGACAAACATGTGCATGTTCTCAATCATTTTATCTGCATTGCTTATGAGGTGATTGTCCTGCGTGCGGGGTAGTTTAACCTCTATTTCGACTTCTGAGTCAGGAGCGATGAAAACTAACATTTCTTTTGTTAATTTCGTAATTTTTAGAGTGCTTATTTTAAGACTTAACTCACTACTCTCCTGGCAATGAGTGCAGTCAGCCCCCATTGGGTAGTCATCCCCGTAAGAAATGCCTCTTAGCCTGAATAATAGGTACAAGCGGTCTAGCGGAGTAAGTTCTGAGGGGTCAATCCCGTCTACGCAGTTGCGCAGCAGTTGTTCTAGTACCCTATCACCCGCATCTTGCTGCATAAAATCCATTGTTTTCAGCAAACGCTCGTCTTCGAAGGTAAACGGGCGAATTGACACCTTATTTACGGAATCTTTGTAAAATAAACCATCAGAGGGCAACTCTATGGCGAGTCTTCCAAATTTTGGACCAATTTTTTCCAATAATTTGGCTAAAGTGGCGTCCATTTTAGCATCCTTAGGAATGTTGGACTGCATTTGCTCTACTTTACGCTTCACAGAGCCTGTGTCTGCTTCAGACATAGGTGGTCCGGCGCCCTGGTTTGAGGTGGAATCATCAGTCGGAGGTCCTCCCTGATGATTATTTATTAAATCGATAATTGAATCTTCTGACATAATTAATTTCCTAGAATGGCAAGTCTTTATTGAAGGTAGCTCTCACTCTGCGGTCGGTTGTACTGGAGTCGTTAGTTGACCAGTAAAATACAGGTAACGTTTTACGCGTCATTCCTGTGGTAATGGGGTTAGGAATCCCGTGCCACGACTCGTACTCATGTTTATATACGAAGTCAGCGTTAGAACACTTAAATACCATTAATCTATTGAATTTATAGGGGACTTTTGCGTGTTGACCTTTCCCATCGTGGAGAACTAAATCAAAACTAGAGTCATATTCTTCTGAGGCACATAGTACAGCACTATATTCACGTCGCCATTTCTTATTGCCTCCATGTATATCTGTATCCAAGTGCATTCCTAAGAATCCTCCTTCCGGCAACTCATGCATTCCTGCGCCATAATACCCGAAGTCTGGGAATACGTCGACGGAAATGCCGAAATCCTCAAAATAATCAGCGGGGTTAAAGTGTGTTGCGATATAATCCAATACCGCTAACGCCGGCGGGGTTATAGTATGTCGTAACGTGGAAGTTTTCTTGTAAGCGCGATTGGTATCAGTATCCCCTTTGTAGGTATACCAGTCGTTAGGTCTCACTTCCGAGAAACTATTCGAAGCAGCACGCAATAACGAGGGGTTCACAAAGTCGTCAATCGCGATTGCAGGGTAAGGCACGTCTAATTTAATGTATTTCTGTTTAGTTTTAGTCATATTTTTACTCTCTTTAAAAGAGAATATATCTATAATAGTGTTGTTTTGGAGATTCTATTAAAAAACCATAAATCTTTTCTTATGACCGACAATGAAAAGCTACTAAACGTGCTTCGCAAGAAGTATAGTGCCAAAATCCCAGGTCACCAATATAGCAAAGCTTATAAGAGGGGGTGGGACGGCTCCAAATATTTCATAACCGAGAAAGGCTGCGTTGGAACAGGGTTAATTCCATTTATTCAGTCCGATTTATCGGACGCGGAGATAGATTTCACGGTTACAGATAAGAGAAGTTCTCCTGCTATTGAAAGTACAGACCTAGAGAGCATCGAATTTCGGGATTATCAACGCTCTTTAGTGCAATTAGCCCTAGAAAAACGGTGTGCGCTTATTAACGCTCCTACAGGCGCGGGTAAAACCATTATTTTAGCGGGGTTGCTTCGGGCGTTTAGGAACCTTACCGGCGTAATCTTCTTCACCCAGAAGAGTTTGCTGTTGCAGACCTATGATTTTCTCAAAAAACATGGATTTGACGTCGGGATTGTCTTTGGTGATGGTTATGATGTTAAACCCATAACACTTTGCACGGTTCAATCAATCCACCGCATCATCGACACTCATTTGGAAACCTCGGACTTTTTAATTTTTGACGAAGTTCACGAATTTTCCAAGGGTAAACTAGCGACCAAAGTGGTATCTTCCTTCCCTAACGCTAGTTACAGGTTTGGAATGTCCGCGACCATCCCTAAAGATAGGTTCGCAAAGTTAAACCTAGTGGCTTACCTAGGTGAAGTGATATCTGAGGTGGATGTCCAGGACCTCGTGGAGGATGGATTTCTTACTCCTCCGACCGTTAATTTCCTAGAGATGCCCCCGTACAAGGACCACTCGATGTTAAACCACAAATATGCTGATATTTACGATATTCATATTATCAACTCTACCGCGCGAAATAATAAAATCCGAGATTTGTGCTATCAAATTACAGAAGGGAAGGTTCTAGTCCTAGTGAAGAATTTAAAGCATTTAGAAATTCTTAAAAAGCTAATCCCCGGAGCGGTCACGTTGGAAGGCAAAGATGACGTTCTAACCCGTAAAGCGGTGATATCCACATTTAAAAAACAGGATAAGGCTGTACTCATAGGAACTAAAATCATGCAGACGGGAATAGATATCCCAGAGATAACTCACCTTATTAACGCCCGCGGCTTAAAATCTGAAATCGCTACCTTACAAGCTCTAGGACGGGCTTTAAGAATTCATGAGTCAAAACAGACTGTGAGCATCTATGATTTCAATGACACGGTTCCCTATCTCAAGGAACATTCTCTCGCACGCAAGCGTGCCTACAAATCTTTAAAAATTGAAGTAAATGGTTAAAAAGAAAACAGATTATATCGCTGCCCTCAGCAAACTCAAGCCCGAAGACTCGGAAGACCTCAAATTCTGTCGTGAGCGCATTAAAAAAGTAATAGACTCTTCCAATGTATCAGAAGAGTCTATTACAGAATTGTATAATGTGCTTACTATGTTACATAGCTTACACCAAAAATTTGTTATTTATAATTTGACTTGGTTAAAGCAAGGATATATGGAAGAACTTTAAAGTTGTTGTTCCGTATCAGGAGTTCCTGGCTCCTCATCATTGAACTCCCCGTCAGGGCTGGCGATTTGCCGGTCTGAGAAATCATCTTCTCCATCATACTCGGTTTCATCGTCTTCCTGCGCAATTGCTTCCCAATCAACCTCTTTAAAAAGTTGTTCGAGTTCGCCCATTAGGGTGTCCATTTCACTAGTGCCCGCAGGAGCATCCAGGTCTTCTTCTTCCTCAGGGGTGGCATACTCTTGTTCGATGTTTTCATCAGCGCGCTCAGCCGGAGTTAAATCGCTTTCCTCATCGCCGTTCTTGCCGTTTTTACCTTTCTTCTTTTTCTTCTTCCCGTTCTTATCTTTAGCAAGTGGGAATTCGTCTTCGTCCTCTTCGCCATTTTCATAGTCCTCTTCGCCAGGATGGGTCTTAGACTTGTCGCCTTTATTGCCCCCGAAATCCTTACCGTTGCCGTTCTTGCCGTTTTTCTTTCCTACGGGGTCTTCGTCTTCATCTTCAAAATCTTTTCCCTTACCGGATTTTGATTTATCACCTTTGCGGTCGCCACCATTTTCATAGTCTTTGGCTTTAGGGTCGTCCTTATCCTTTCCCTTGTCTCCTTTACTTTCGCCATCGTCTTTCTTCTTAGCCTCTTGAACACTTTCCATTACGGTATCCAGATTTGTTACTCGGAAGAGNTCACCGTCGGTGTTGATATCTGCGGACTCTAGAATTTCAGCAATGAAATCATTGATGGTTAGGGTTTGAATGCCGTTCTTCTTATGCAGAGAATTTGCAAAGTTAGAGCATACATCGCGAACGACGCTCTCCTTTTCAGAAATTCGGGAGAGCGCCTCAAAGAATACCGACTGGGCTTTAGCTAAGTTAGAAAACGTCGGGACAAACTTAAGGTTTTGTACGTTAATACCGTAGGACTCATTAAGTTCACGGATAACACCAACCTTAAGAGGCTTTTTCATTTCAAAAATCTTGGCAACATATTCACGAATATCCTTTTGGGATATCCCCTTAACGTCACTAGACTCATAGACAGCAGAAAAAACGCGCTTGATATCGGCTTTAGCAGCCAATGCTAGATATGGGATTTCAGTTAAAGCCTCGTGTAGAGCTTTTTCTACGGCAGCATCGTCATTATAGATGCATGAAGCGAGAGCAGCAATTTTCGGATTCTTAATCCAGGTACGCGCAAAGTTCTCTTTAGACTCAACAAGCTCAGTGCGGATTAATTCTTGGGTGCAAATCATCTCAAACACTGTTTTCTTGGAATCATACGGAATCTTAACGGACCCTTCAGAGACTAAATCATCCCATGTGGTAGTAGGAGCTTTAAAAACTTTACCAAGCGCGTGAGTTAGCTTAGCTGAATTGATAATGTCTTCGTACTTCATTAATGAAGATTTGTTTTCCTTTACATAATCAATAAGTTGTTCTTTTACTTCTGCTAACTTCACGAACTCCGGGGTGTCTGTAATATCTTGAACCTCAGAAAAACGAGCTCGGCGCTTTTCTAACTTAGAGCGAGCTTCGTTTACATTTCCTCTACTTTCAAATATATTCAAAAGCTTTGAAAAACTAACTTCGGCTTGCGGGTAAGAGTCCCCATGCAGGGAATGAACAAACTTTGATACTTGGGAATTGACCGCTTCATCAATTTTTTCATTTGAGAATAATTCATCCGCCGGCTCAACCTGAATTTGAGTTAAAGTAACCGAGTCTCCATTAGGCTCGATAACCGCCTTCATAAGCTTGTCGCTGTCGGATAAAAATGCGATTTCTCCGGACCCCGCGTCATAATCAAAAACCGTCAAATTCTCTCGAACTAGACGGCTGAGGTAGTTCATGGCAAGATTAATCTTGGCAAAACTCTGGTCCCGTGTATAAAAAATATTAGTAATATCCATTGTGTGTGCACCCATACGTGTAAACGTATATACTGCAGTTAATTACCTCAAAAGCAAAAAATATTAACTTTTTTTACTAGCGTTATTTTCCTGGACCTGACTTGCCAACTTGGGTAGTGCCCGGTGGAGCTTTATCCGCATCGAGGTTTTGGTCACCTGCTTCTTCTTCGCCCTCAGGCGGAACGTTAGCATCTTCTTCCTCACCCTGCATCGGCGGACCTCCCGCCATTGGCATACCTCCTCCCATACCCATTGGGTCCTCTTGAGGCTGTTCCTCCATTTGCTTCTTCATACGGTCTTTCATGTCCTGACATTCGGACTCCGTAAAGCCAAAATAAGTTTTGTAAATGTACTCATCATCGAATAGCATTAAACCCTTTACAGCCTGGACGATACGAACCTTTTGTTCATCGGTCTCCAACCTGCGCTTCTCGAACATGTCCGACGGGGATGTGAGTCTAATCTCAACGGGGCGGATAACACTATTAGGAAGCCCTACCAGTTTGAGATGACGCTTAACCAGCACGGTCAAAGAAGATTCAATATCACGTTGAAGTCTCTGGACAGCCTTAGCAAATTTGACGTCTAGCTGAGCTAGGTTAGCTTTACGCTCTGGAGAGTTGTCCTTTTCGACAATGAAGTCTTTGGGCACTTTCAGGGCAGCTAATACTTTATCACGGAAGTACTTAACGTCATCGGTCTCGCCGAGGTTCTGAGCCCCAGGCAAAACATCAATCTTAGTACCTACACCATTTCGGATGGGGATAAAGAAATCCTCATCGACAGATAGGGGGTTGTATGCAGAATCAATACTGTTTTGGTTTTGATTCCACATAGGTTGTTTCTTGAACTTATTCTTAATACGTTCAACAAACGCTTCCACCTTTGATTGCGGAAGGTTACCGGTTTCAAGGTAGAAAGCTCTTCGTTCCGGAGCTCTCTGAATACGGTAGATGAGCATCGCATCTTCCATCATTACCAAAGATTTGAATGCTCGGATGGCGTAAGATAAGATACCTTTCCCGTATGGGTAGTAATTNGCATCCGAAGTATGACGACGAACGTGTANGAGCTGGTCTTTGTCTAGACGGATAAAATTCTTTTTCTTTTTATCGGGAACGAAGTTAGTAGAGTAATCACTTGCGTTCTTATTCTTCTCCGGAATCTCTTGGATAAACTCCTTCAGGTAGCCGTACTTATCTTCAATCCTAAAGAGGAAGTTTGGGTTAAGAATTTTAAGGCGCTGAATACCCCCCTCAATATTATTAAGGTCTACAACGTTCTCTACAAAGCAATCTCCGTACTTGGCGACGTTGCGGACAATATCCCAAATATGCTTGTCCAACTGAACTGCTTTAATAAACCTCGCAACCTCTTTTTTGATGATAGAATTCTCAGTATTGAGTTCGAACATCTCTCGCTTGGTATTTTCCTGAGTAGCATCGTCGGCATAAATGTCTAGAGCCGCGCCAATTTCAGCGTACTCATCCATCTTTTCATACTCTTTATACCGGCGTTTACGTTCAAGCTCGACGCGAGGCATTGCGTAGGCTGTACCTTGTCGTCCGTAACCACCCGCGAAATCCTCAAAGGTTTCCTCAGCAGCACTTTTAGCGTCACCCGCCAATGGCTGCATTTTAGAAGGACGCCCTCTCTTGGGCTTCTCTCCGAATACCTTACTCCAAAACGCGAAGAACCTGCCACGGTAGCCAGGAGCGTCTCGGCCGTACGTATGCGGGTCGGGGAATTCGGTGGCTCCCTCTTCAAGGAGCTCATCGTTGTCGTTTAATCTTGGTTCAGTACCCATTTATTATAATCCAAAAGGTCCAAATCTTTATGATATCTAGTGCTTATGCCGGCGTAAGGGTCAGGTTTAGTATCCCTTTCATTTGACCCCAAAGGTTCAGGGCTTCCTCTGTGAATATCATCGAATGTGTGTGCTGCCAAAGCTAGACTCATAACCAAATCATCTGTGTATCCTTCATCAGCTTCCACTTTACCAGTATCCTCATTAATAATAAAAGTAATTAGTTCATTAAAAGTTCGTTCCGAATTAATCTTTATTTTTCCTTTACGTAAAGCGTCTTCCAAATCTGATAATACGACTTCCCTAGTTTTGGTTGTGAGCATGACACCAAACTCCCCCTTCTCATCCATGACCAGGTTATCGTATTCGACGTAATCCCACAGCTGCTCGATGAGAGCCATCCCTAGCCCGTTTCTTTCAATCTGCACGAAAGCTGTGTTGTAGTGGTACCCTTCCTTTGCGATAATTTCAGCAAATTTACTAATAGGAGTTACGTTTGAATAAAATTCCGCAACCTGCTGTCCGTTATACAGGTTTATAACATGAAATGCAGAATGGTCCCGCTCTCTCCCGTACGAAGCATCCGCAGCGAGGATATAATTATAATAAGGTTTTGGCTCCTCCCATACACGCATACGGTGTGTGTACTTGGAAGTCCAATCATCCCTCATGGTTCCTTGGATAGTTCCCAAGGTGTGTCTGTCAATGAAGGTATCGCCCGTACCTAAGAATTGGCACTCATATTCTTGCAGCCAAGCTTTCTCTGACATGTTGGGGCGTGTTTCCTCATACCACTCATCTGTATACCACGGGTGCTCTCTCCACTTGATATCCACGATATAGAACTTATTTTCTTCTTTTTCCGCGGACTTGTACAGTTCATAGTAAAGGTTACTCATGCCGTTAACCGTGGACACAAGGCAAGCCTTACCGCCAGTACTAATCGTAGGATAGATTGCCATCCAAAACTCCCGCATTTTATCCACGAAAGCCGCTTCATCTACGATAAGCAAAGACACCGATTCACCACGTCCAGCCCCTGCGGGTTGGGACTTTACCTGCGACCCCGTAGAGAGCTTCAGAGTGTGCTTGTTGCGCATTACTTCTACAGGCTGCAACCATTTAGGTAAATCGTCAAACATCATCACAACGCGCTCTAAAAAGGCTCTGGACTCCCTGTCACCAATGGACACTACCATCACATTCTTATGGTCCTCAAAAATGATAGTCCACAAGGAGTAGGCTGCCGTTAAAGTGGTGATTCCGGCTTGGCGAAACTTACGTACCAAGGTAAACCTATTATCATGAATTTCCCCAATCATACGTTCCTGGAATGGAAATAAAGCAAAGGGGACAACACCCTTAACGGGGTGCACGACATTTACGTAGGTGTTAATGAAATAAGCAGGGCTTTCCGCACATTTCTTCAGTTCTTTAATAATTTCGGCCCGGTCCACGCTATTATATAGCATGGGAAGGTATGTAATCATAGCTACGAGAAAGCCGCAAGCGGAAAGAGATGATGGGACGACCACAGTGGGCGCTTTAACCCAATTTTTCCACACAGCGGGATGGGAAGTAACATTTATGGTAAATGCACCGAGCATGTATGATGCATACAAAACAGGGTGCCAAGACATAAAACCAGATGATTATGTTATTTTCTGTCATGACGATATAGAAATCCTCATGACCCCCAAGCAATTCAATAGTCTCATACATACGAAGCTCTCCAAGCCAAAAGCAGGCTTTTTAGGTGTCGCAGGCTCTGCATACATTACAAGTAAAATAAATTGGTACATGTGCAGCCAGGAGTATGAGTCGGGTGGGGGAGTTGTATATCATGGACCGTCAGTCGCAGATATGACACCTTCTCATTATGGTCACGTGAAAAATGCCGTAGGCATGGATGGCGTCTTTCTAGCCGCCAAAGGAGCTGTTATAAACTCTATCCAACTGAAGCAGCCTGATAAAATAACGTCTCCTTGGGACCACTATGATTTCTTTTACACGGCACAAGCTCATATTAAAGGGTATTCTAATGAAATTATACCGCTCCCGTTACGACACGAATCGGGCGGACGGTACCCTCCCGCCTACCAAGAGAACGTTCCTATTATGGCGGAACTATTTGAAAAACACTTGCCTCTTAGAATTAAGACGCATCATAAATAACTTCGAATAAGTGGTCACTTTTAGAGGCTAAATCGTCCATAACCATGTTATGGTCAAGACTTTCGGAGTTTTCTGCGCTGCTAAAAAAGACGGTCGCGTTGGAGGCTCGGCAGGAAAAATCGTACGCTTTCTGAAGCACGTCACTTCTATCATCCAAGCCTGCGACGTCCTCCTCTAAGCAGATATACGATTTACAACGAGTAAGTCCTGTTTTGAGGCACTGCCTTTCCACAGCCGGGATGTATTCAAAATACTTTGGTGCCGGAGAAATCAGAATATAGGGTATCTCCAGCTTCGCACATATCAAAGGAATCACAGTACAAACTCCTTGAGTGGGGATGATATACACCAATTCTGGCTTAGCTCGATTAAAAAAATCAACTACATGATTTAAAGCGTTGGTTCGACGCACTGAGGATGCCCCTTTTCCCCATGTAGGAAAATTATTATCTCCAAATACTGACATTCTTCGCTCTCCCATTACTTTTATATACTAATGAAGCCGAAACTACATTANACTATATGGGACTGGTACGATGCTCCATACCACATTAGACGTCATGCACCTTGGGATGAAGGTACAAGAATCGTGCGCGTAGAACCGGGGTATACATTCCCGCATAATGAAGTTTTAATTAACGAAAACCCAGCCTGGGAAGTTCATGTAACCGCTATTGATGGCGTATTCCATACATTTATTAAAGATGAGAAAAACCTGGAATTCCCCGAACACGACGGTAACTGGTTTGGTTCTCCCAGAACCTCAGCAACCTACTCAACAATTTTCAGTAAAATTGATTGTCCAACGGAAGATGAGTGAAAAATAATCTTCTTTTGCGATATCGCTGAATTGCCTGTAAGCCCCAAGTAAGTGACCGGGTCTTTCTATATTAATAGGCGTCGAAGACCTTTCATCTCTTAGGTCGCCCATGGGAGTAGGAAGTACTGCGTCCGATTTGGTTTGTATTATCTCAAATTTGGTGAAAGGATTCCACGTGAATAACCCAATCTCATTTAACACAGTCCCGTTAGCTGTGTTTTCATCAAGAACCATGATATGAATGATACCGGACCCTGCAGTGTTTGTGTTTTCCACTTTACACATAACCTGATTATCTGCGCCTTGTATAAATTCATTTTCCCAAATCGTCAGGACTTCCTTTTGAAGTGCTACACTTCGTCCCGGCCCCCCGTATTGCTCCTCAGTTAAAGCGCCTCCGAGTTGTGTGGTAGAAATAGATTCTGTAACGCCAGAAGCCCCCGTACCTACTTGCCAGCTCTTCATAAGGTAATTTCTAACATTACAAGGGCTTAATTTTGATAGCGGTGGCGCAGCAGGCTCTGCACTCCTCGTCCTGTTCTTCAAAAATGTCCCCTCCCCGGACTCTGATAAGGCGTTGGACATTCTCTGATTGTTATTAGAACCCGCGCTTCCATGTCCTGCGTCTTTTGGGTTTGGATTAAGTAAGACTCGTGTTGTGGGGATGCAAGGGTCTTCACTACAGTCCACAGACATAAACTGGGCGATACTTTGACCTAGTCCGCTTGTAATTACGTTATGGTCATCAAACACAAGCTCCTCGCTNCCATCGGNAAAACGCTTAGATATTTGTAAGTGTCCGTGAGGTTTGGTTTTATCGAAAAATTGCATGAGGAATCGCGCTCCTGCCCCGCATTCGCGCTCTCTTTATTTAGGGGCTTAAAAGAAAAAAGCCACGATGCAACCTAAATCACACCATGGCTTAAATAAAAGAACAAAATTACATCAGTTGGACGGCTTGTGTATCCTTCGATTTTTTCATTTGAATCCGAAGCATACCATCCTCAAATCCTACTGTCGCTTTCCGAGCATCAAACGCTTTGTCAATGCGTACGGAGAAGTTCGCCTGACGGCGCGAAATTCCATGATGAATGGAATGACCTTCACAGACTGAAATATCGGGGTTAACAGAAACAGAAATAGCTCCAATATCTGCTGTAACCGAAATCTCATCTTTCGAGTATCCCGCCAAAGCAAACTCCATAGACAACTCATTGGTGTCCGGAGAGAGCCACACATTAGAATGTGGGAAACTTGGCATCGTACATGTTTGAGTATTACGCTCACGCTCTACGTCCGAAGAGTCCCAAGGGACACCTGCATCAAACGCTTTAAAAATCTCATCGAAATGAGTAAAATAGTTATTCATCGCTTTACCTCCTATAGTATTCTGGATGAATAGGGCTTCTAAAAGAACACCCTTGAAAAATGACCGGTATTACCCGCGCCAAAAAAATTAATGTTGCCATTTAACTAAACAGCTAAGCACCTTCGACGGTGCTTTCCACTTCCGTGTCCCCGGAGAACAGGTTAGTAATCCAAGGGCAGTTGTTAACTGCTGCAACGAGACCAAGTATTACGAAAAAGATAATAAAGTTTCTTTTGTCTTTAGAAAGCTTTTCCATTACTCGTCCCCTTCTTCATCAGGTGTGATAACGTCGACAACACCTTCAACGGTGTCTTTGCCTAGGTTATAAACATCCCCAACAAGATTCGAAGGAATTTCGTATACGCGCCCTGCATAGGGAATGTCACGAAGTTTTCCATCCACATTACTTACGCCTTCTTCTACAGCTGTAACAGCGCTACAGCTCATGAGTCCGGCAAGCACAAAAACGCCCAAAAGAGCGCCAAGAATGAGCGATACTACTTGACTCCAATGAGTCAAAATGGCAGCGTTCAATTTATCTAGAATTAATTTCCACATAGTCATATATAATAGGCTACTTCCAAAAGAAAACTCAATCTTTTAATCTATTATACACTGATGAACTTCGAACCACAAGGACTAGGCGCTACCATCTACAACGACAAATATGCTTTCCCCGGTGAAAAGACATGGAAAGAGACAGCTAAACGTATAGCCACTTGTGCAGCGGGTGCAGAAATTGACGATAAAAAAGTTTTATCCGAAAAGAAATTCTACGATGCTATCCGCTCGGGCGACTTCTGTCCGGGAGGCAGGATTCTCTACGGCTCAGGTCGTCCTAATCAGAACCTCCTTAATTGCTACGTCTTAGACCCCGAGGATAATGTTGACAGTATCGGCAAGACTATTTCCGATATGTACAAGATTTCGTGTGGGGGAGGGGGAGTCGGATTTAATTTCAGTAATGTCCGACCAAAAGGGAACGATATTGGAAATATCCCTAATAGCGCACCGGGTTCTATTTCTGTTATGCGTATGATTAACGAGATTGGTAATCATGTACGCGCAGGGAAGAACCGACGTACTGCGCTGATGTCGATTTTAAATGTTACACACCCCGACCTTTTAGAGTTTTTAAATGTAAAGCTTGATAGAAACGAGCTCACAAACTTTAATATTTCCGTTGCTGTAACGAGCAGGTTCCTAGAAGCTGTGGAAAATGATGAGGAATGGTATTTCACGTGGGGAGGTCGGCACGCGAAGTATTATCAGTACGAAGTTGACCGCATTTCAGAAAATGGTAACGACGTAGTAGAAGTTGTTGCAGAAGATGAAGAAGATGCTATCGGTCGTGCATCTATGTTCTCCAAAGGACATTATAATGACACGTTTGAAAATGCTCGTAAAAAAGAACTCCGAGCTAAAGAGTTATGGGGACGTTTGATAGACAATGCAATTGAATCGGGTGAGCCCGGAATTTTTAATATTGATTTTGCAAACGAGTATACAAATGTCTCTTATTTTGAGCACATGCCGTCAACTAACCCATGCGGAGAAGAAGTTCTTCCTGCATATGGAAATTGTTGCTTGGGTCACGTAAATCTAGCCAATATGGTTCTAGAAAACGGAGACGTTGATTGGAAACGTCTTGCCCGCACAATTCGCACCGGAGTGCGATTTCTAGATAATGTTCTAACTGTAAATCATTTCCCAATTCCTGAATGTAAGGAAGCAGGGGACCGTTCTCGTAGAATCGGATTAGGAGTTACGGGATTACATTACTTTTTAATCAAAGCCGGGTATCGCTATGGTTCTGAAGATTGTTTAGAATTTCTTGAGAGATTATTCGCAACTATTAGAAATGAAGCCTACAAGGCTTCATATAGCCTAGCTAAAGAGAAAGGTTCCTTCCCCGCCTATGAGTGGACAAATTTAAAAAATGAAAAATTCTTCAAGACTCTCCCGTCTCGCATCCGTAGTGAAATCAAGCATCACGGGCTTCGTAATGGGGTTCTTCTCACGGTTGCGCCTACTGGTACTATTAGCATGGTGCTTGGTGTGTCAACTGGTATTGAGCCTGTTTTTGCTCCTGTGTACCGTCGTCGTTGGCGTACGAGCACTGATGGGGTTTGGAATGAAACCTACGTCGTTGACGCCCTCTTCAAAGAGCGATACCTCGGAGGAAAATCCGTCGAACATATCGTCGGAGCTTATGATGTCACACCAGAAGAGCATATTAAAGTACAGGCAGTTGTGCAATCATTTATCGATTCAGCGGTATCGAAAACATGTAATCTCCCCAACGACTACAGAGCCACGGAAGAAATAAAGTCCCAGCTCGCAGAGTTTACCCATGAGCTGAAAGGCTTTACTTTCTACCGAGCGGGGTCTCGTGGTAATGAACCTCTTGAGGTTATCGACTGGAAAACCCTGGATTTGGAGAAACTCATCAACGAGGGGACTNATGANGAGAGGTCGGATGCCGTAGACACGTGCAAGACCGGAGTGTGTGAACTGTAGTGGCACATCCGGCGCAAGAAGCATTTGTCCAATCCGTTAAAAAACGGTTACCTGAACACTTTGAGAACGTTACTGTTCTCGACGCGGGTAGTGCCGACATTAATGGAACCAACCTGCACCATTTTACTAACGCGGAGTACACAGGATTAGATATCGCGCCCGCAAAAAATGTTGATGTGGTGAGCCCTATACATCTTTACAACCCTGACAAGGTGTTTGATGTTGTTATCTCTACAGAATGTTTAGAACACGACATGTATTATGAGAAATCCTTGGGGAGGATGGCAGAGCTGACAAGGAAGGGGGGTTTAATGGTTTTGACGTGCGCAACGCTTGGTCGTGACGAACATGGAACTCGACGTACCACGGGCGGCGACTCTTTAACATCCAGCTCCCAGGTTATCCACCCTCAACGAGGTCCGTGGCAGGATTATTACTGCAACGTAACTCAAGAAATGATTCGTGAAGCTATACCCATAGAGGATATCTTCAGTGAATTTGGGTTCGAGAACAGTTATGCCGACTGCGATTTATATTTTTGGGGTCTTAAGAAGTGAGTAAGGTATGGTGCACCAGCGTAGCTTAGACCGTGCGTACTTAGACATGGCGGAACGATGGGGAAAACTATCCCGCGCGGAAAGAAAACAAGTAGGCGCCTTAGTCGTTAAGGACGGGCAGATTATCTCAGACGGATTTAACGGCACTCCCACAGGCTTCGATAACTTCTGTGAGGATGTAGACGGAAAGACATTGCCCGAAGTGTTGCATGCAGAGTCCAATGCTCTCATGAAGCTCGCCAGAGGTAGCCAAAGCAGCCAAGGAGCTACCTTATACATTACGCTGTCTCCCTGCTTCGAATGCGCTAAACTAATAGTGCAGGCAGGTATTACGCGCGTCGTGTTTAAAGAGCGCTACTCCTGTGCGAAAGGAATTCATTTCCTTCAAAAATGTCGGGTATCAGTAGAGGAGTTTACCCGCTAGCAAAGCATAACATATTTAGGAGTCCTACTCGTAAACAGAAGCTAGCCCTTCAACTTGAAGGATATCGTTTAACGTCTCTTTGTGGGACTTAATCCTAATGACCCCTAAAACACGCCCGTACTTACCTACACCGTGGGATATCAACTCCGCCTTCATGTCATTAGCTTCCAGTAGTTCGATAACTCTATTCTTGCATATGATGCCGCGAGCCTTTTCCTCCAGGTCTCGCGTGCGTGTCTCGGGAGCGTCTATACCTAAAAAACGAATACGCTTTTTCGTCCATATATCAAAACCTAAATCTACCATGGCGTCAATGGTATCGCCGTCCAGTACGCGCAAAACTTCAATATAATATTTATACATAGTAGAATAGTTAGGGTACCCTAATTACGTAAAGCCAAAAAGCCCAACCTCTAATAATCGCAAAAAAGAAAGAAAAAATAAAATTCCACCCGCAGGCGCACAAAAAAACCACAAAAGAGCTTGTTT
>JGI25134J35505_10000414_pt1 | contig 17131 bp, 16 predicted proteins | sample ETNvirnome_6_100_FD_35505 | JGI IMG/M metagenome (IMG submission 35505) | reverse complement strand
AACAGGCCTTATACAGTGCGCTTTTTTACCGAGGAAGTTTACCCTGAGGTGGTTATGTCATCCCCCACGCTGCTCAACCGCTTAACGTTTCGACAGCTACAAGTGTTTCAGGCAGTGCATCAACAACGCTCCTATTCACGGGCCGCCGAGCAGCTCGGCCTGACACAACCAGCCGTGAGCGCGCAGATTCGACAGCTTGAGCAAGCGTTGGGACAGCCTCTCTTTAAGTATGCGGGGAAAACTCTCCACGTACTGCCAACGGCCGATACACTGGCCCTCTCTACGCGAGAAATCTTTGGTCAGCTGTCGCGGCTGCAAATGAGCCTTTCAGACATTAACGGCAAAATCAGCGGCAAGCTGAACGTCGCTGCCGTCTCCTCCGCGCAGTATGTCGTGCCCTATGTGCTGGCTAAATTTCGCGCACGATACCCGGATGTTCAGTTGCGTTTAAAGGTGTGTAACCGCAGCCAAGCACTTGAGCGGCTGGCCGAACAACAAGACGACGTGGTGATCATGGCCATGGTGCCAGAAGACGACGGCTTGGTGGTTATGCCAATTCTTGAAAACGAGCTTGTGGCGGTAGTGTGGCCAGAACATCCTCTGCTAAGTATGCCCAATCCAACGCTGACGGATTTCGCACGCCATTTCGTACTAATGCGCGAACCAGGATCAGGGGTGCGCAGTGCCTTCGAGCAGCTCGCCGTGGATCAGGAAGTGGGGCTGGCCCACCGTATCGAGCTGGGCACCAACGAAGCTATCAAACAAGGAGTCATGGCTCACCTGGGCGTCGCCGTGTTGCCCCGCTTAGCCGTACAGCGCGAGCTCGAACAGGGGTTGCTAGCTACCCTGGAACTGCCCAACTTCCCCATTCGCCGCGCTTGGTGCACGGTGTATCGCCGAGACCACTTTCCCACTCCGGTAGCAGAGCTCTTCCTGCGTTTTGTGCGTGAGCATCTGAGCGAGTTCCAGCGCCACTTCCAAGCGACTGGCAGCCCGCTTCCTAGCCATGGAGTTTCCTGCTTACCCGCCCTGTCACTGGAATAGGATCACTAGCGGTTCTACGGTGTCTTGTTGATTGCCAAATATGTTACATTATTTACAACCTACGTATCAGTTAGCGTTACTCAGGGCATGGTAAACAGTTGCATCGCGGCCACATTTTGCACGTATATTTTTCGTGATGCGTCGCTCGGATTTTCTGCTTACCAGCCGCACAGTAGAGAGGCTCTCTCCTATGAGCAACACCCCTTCCCAGCGCGTGCCCAGCGGCGAAAAATTCCGTAACGAACATGGCATGACNGTGATTAAAGATGGCATGAAGCAGCGCAAAGCGCAGGCAGATGCCCCTTCACTTGAGCGCAAGCCAAAGTGGCTGCGCGCGCAAATTCCCGGCGGCGAGCGTTTTGAGGCCGTTAAGAAAAACGTGGCGACGCACCGGCTCAGCACCGTTTGCGCTGAATCCCATTGTCCTAACATGGGTGAATGCTGGAGCAATGGTACCGCCACCATTATGTTGATGGGCTCAGTATGTACCCGCGCTTGCCGCTTCTGTGCGGTTGATACTGGCAACCCTAAAGGTTGGCTGGATCACGAAGAGCCGGAAAATACCGCCAAATCCGTCGAGCTAATGGGTCTTCGCTATATCGTGCTGACCTCAGTAGACCGTGACGATCTAGACGATGGTGGCGCCACCCACTACGCCAACTGTATTCGCGCCATTAAAGCGCGCACGCCGGAGGTGGTTGTTGAGGCGTTAACGCCTGATTTTGATGGCGATAAAGCCGCTATTGAGCGCGTGGTCGATTCAGGGCTTGAGGTGTTTGCGCAAAACGTTGAGACCGTTGAGCGGCTGACCAGCAAAGTGCGCGACCCTCGCGCTGGCTACCGCAAAACGCTCGACGTATTGGCCCACGCCAAGCAGTATCGCCCCGACATCATCACCAAAACCAGCTTGATGCTGGGGCTGGGAGAAACGGACGAAGAGATCCTGCAAACCTTCGACGATTTGCGTGAGATTGGTGTCGATATCGTGACGTTAGGCCAATACCTGCGCCCAACCAAAAACCACTTGGCCGTGGAGCGCTGGGTAAGCCCAGAAGAGTTCGAGCGCTATCGCGTACTAGGCCTTGAGAAAGGCTTTATGGAAGTGCCATCCGGCCCGCTGGTACGCTCTAGCTACCGGGCAGACCGCGTGTTCGAAAAGAACAACTTGGGTCTTGCCGCTCCTGCGGCCATTCCAGGTCAAGAGCCGGACAGCAACCGCATCCCCGCCTTCAACGTCGGCTAACTCGCCGCGGACTGCCTGCATACAGCGCTCTGCAGGCAGTCTTCGTTACTCAGGCACCACCAAGGTACGCTTCAGTCGCGCGGCCAACGCCTGCGCAAGCCGTTCGCCAACGTCTTTACCATTAGTCCCGTCTTGTCCATGAGAGAGATCGACCAAGTCGGCAAGACAAGTGACCTGCATACCCGCGTAGCCACAAGGATTGATACGCGCAAACGGCGACAGGTCGCCGTCGACGTTCAGCGCGACGCCATGGTAGCTGGCCCCACGACGAATGCGCAGGCCGAGCGAGGCGATTTTGGCCTCCCCCATGGCCGTTTCTACGTAAACCCCCGGCGCATCGGGCTTGGCCCAGCCGCGCACTCCATACGCGTCTAGCACGTCGATCACGGCATTTTCGAGCGCCGTGACCAAGTCGCGCACGCCGATCTTGCCCCGACGCACGTCCAGCAGCGGATAGAGTACCACCTGCCCCGGCCCGTGATAGGTAACCTGTCCGCCCCGGTCGGTATTGACCACGGGAATATCGCCCGGCATCAACAGGTGTTCTGGCTTGCCCGCCTGCCCTTGGGTAAATACAGGCTCATGCTCGACCAGCCAAAATTGATCCGCCGTGTTTTCATCGCGCGTGTCGGTAAGCTCACGCATGGCTTCCCATACTGGTAGATAGAGGCGATAGCCGAGGCGGTGCAGAGCAATCGGGGCGTCGTCGCTCATGGTCATACCACCATGTGCACGCGGCCAGTGGCCTTCAGCTCGTTGAACAGTTGGCTCAACTGCTGCTCCCCTGTGGCCACGATGGTGACTCGAACGGACTGGAAACGACCATTGCGACTATCCACGACTTCCAACGTGGTCTCATCGAAGTCAGGCGCGTGACGCACGATGACTTGACACACGGTGGCTGGAAAATCGTCAGCCGCATCGCCCACGACCTTTAACGGGTAATCGCACGGGAAGGTAATTTTGGGTGGCTCTTTCACCACGGGCTGGCGTAAATCACGCAGCCCTTGCTTGGCACCTTTTTTCATAACTCGCCTTTACATTAAGTGAATCGTTGGGCTAATCCCAATAAATAAGGCCCAACCTCTCACAATACAAGGCGTATGTGNGAAGCTGGGCCCAACACTGGCCGTTTAGCTGGTGAAATTACTGATCAAGTTGCTGAAGAAACGCTGCACTTGATCGAACAGGCGCTTGAACAGCCCACCCTCTTCGATGTTTTCCAGCGCGACGAGCTGGCGCTCCCCCACCATCTCTTCGCCTAGATAGACTTCCAGCGTACCAACGTCGTCACCTACTGCCACAGGTGCTTGAATNTCAGCATCCAAATTTAGACGGGCGCGGAGCTCTTCATTGCGATTGCGGGGCAGCGTCATGAAAACTTCTTCATCCACCCCCACACGTAGCTCGTTGATGTCCCCGCCCCACACGCGCGGCGTTGCCAGCACGGCGCCGCGCTCATAGAGCTTCATGGTTTCATAGAAACGGAAGCCATAGCTCAGAAGCTTTTGCGATTCCTGGGCACGCGCCTCTTCGGAACTGGTGCCCATCACCACGGAGATCAGACGCATGCCATCACGCTGCGCCGAAGCGACCAGGCAGTAACCTGCTTCGGTGGTCCAGCCGGTTTTCAGGCCGTCTACGGTCGGGTCGCGCCACAACAGGCGGTTACGGTTCGGCTGATCGATGCCCGCAAACGAGAAGTTACGCTGTGAATAGATGGCGTAGTGCTCGGGATAGTCGTTGATAATGTAACGAGACAAACGCGCCATATCATGGGCGGTCGAGTAGTGATTCTCATGGGGCAAGCCAGTGGCATTCATGAAGTGGGTATCGTTCATGCCCAAACGCGTGGCGTGCTGATTCATTAGGTCGGCAAACGGCGCTTCACCGCCCGCCAGATGTTCTGCCATGGCCACGCTGGCATCGTTACCCGAGACGATGATGATGCCATGAAGCAGATTATCCACCGAAACACGATCGCCCACTTCGATGAACATCTTCGAGCCGCCGGTACGCCAAGCGTTTTCGCTGATATTGACCATATCGGTCAGGTTGATGGTGCCACGATCNAGCTCACGTTCGACCAGGTACGCGGTCATCAGTTTGGTCAAACTTGCAGGCGGCAAACGCTCATCGGCATTGTGCTCTGCAAGAATGCGACCACTGTTGGCGTCCATCAAAATCCACGAACTCGCGGCAAGCTGCGGTGGTGCAGGGATGATCGTTTGGGGTTGAGGGATCACCTGAGCCATCGCCGGGGCGACGACGGCCGTCATCGCTGCGAAGAGGCAGAGCTTGGCGGTACGGCGGATTGACATCATTACATTCATCACATACTTCTCACTGACAAAGAAAAATGGCGGCGCATGATACGCCACTTGGGCACATGTAGAGAGCGATTATCTCACGACAAATACTTGAGGAAAGCCTGCGCGACGAAGTTCTTCACGAGCCTGTGTCTCTTGACTGGGACTGACGGGGCCGACCTGAACGCGGTGAACGTCGGTCTCACTTTGCACTCGAACGCCGCGGGGTAACTCATCCGACAGCCGCTGCTGTAGCTGCTGCGCTCCTTCGGCACTCCCCAGCGCAGCCACCTGCAAATAGACGGCATGACCACTGCTCGGCTCGGCTGACGCTGCCCTAACAGGCCGAGTCTCAGAAACAGGTGTGGAAGCCGCAGCGGCGGGGGCCGCCGATGTGGCTTGGGGGGACGAAACGCTGCCCCCTCGACCACGCTCGGCTAACCACTGAGCAGGGTCGATCGCCTCGACGCGCACGGGCCCGGTTCCGTTTTCGAGAATCCCCAAGCGTGCTGCCGCCGCATAAGAGAGGTCGATTTCACGATCGCTATGGAACGGGCCGCGGTCATTGACGCGAACGATCACCGAGCGTCCGTTGTTCAAACTGGTGACCCTGGCAAAGGTGGGCAGCGGGAGCGAGCGGTGAGCTGCCGACATTTTGTACATGTCGTAAATCTCACCGTTGGACGTGGCGTAGCCGTGGAATTTTTCACCATACCAAGACGCCGTACCCTGGCGCGCATAGCCGCGTGAGTCGGGCAGCACGTGATAGGTTTCGCCCCACACTTCATAGGTGGAACGGTTGCCCGCCCGGGAAGGCGCTTCGATTCGCGGCTCGGCATCGGGTACGGTGCTGACATCCGGCGGCGCCACCGGGTAGGCATCGCCAGTCATCGCATAGCGCTCGCCACTGGCAGCCGCCGGAGCAGCAGGCGCGGAGCTTGANGCACCTACCTCTCCGCCTGNACGCTGCGGCGCTTGGCTGGCACACCCGCTCACCAAGGCAGCTAACAGCAGCGAGCCGCTTAGGTAGCGCATATTGATTCGCAGTTTAGTCATGCTCAGCCTCAGCTTGCTGCTTGATAGCCTCTGCCAGTTCGGCGACTGCCATGGCGTAGAGGTGGCTATGGTTATAGCGGGTAATCACATAGAAATTGTACTCACCCAGCCGGTAGCTTTCCTGGCCATCGGCATACTCCAGCACCAGTGGCACCACTGGCGTATCGGGCGTTAAGGAAGTTTCCGTCACCACACCCTGCTCAGCGGCTTCGGCAGCCGTCGTGCTTGGGCGCACCGTCTGATTGAAGCTCAGCGCTTCAGGGAGCTCTTCAGGGCCTTCGGCTTCATGGTAAATCGCGCCGCCTCGTTGCCAACCATGCTCGGCGAAGTAATTGGCAACGCTACCAATCGCATCGACNGGGTTATTCCACANATCGCGCTTCGCGTCACCGTCAAAATCGACGGCGTACGCTTGATAGCTGGTAGGTATGAATTGAGGGTAGCCCATGGCCCCTGCATAGGAGCCGTAGAGCGACTCGGGTGCCACCTCTTGCTGATAGGCGATGGTCAAAAAGGCCGCTAGCTCGCCGCGAAAGAAATCGCCGCGTACCGGGTGGTGGAATGCCAGCGTGGCGAGAGAGTCCAACACTTTATGACGCCCTTTGTGGCGACCGTAGTAGGTCTCTACACCCATGATGGCGGTAATCACTTCCGGCGGCACNCCGTATTCCGACTCGGCANGCGCCAGCGCATCGGCATGGGCCTTCATGAACGCANCCCCTTCGTCGATACGCTGCTCGGTTAGAAAAATATCGCGATACTCGAACCAGCGCAGCCGACGCTCGGCCGCGCCTGCCATGGCATCCAACACTTCCTGTCGATAGCTTGCCTGAGCCAGCGCTTGCTCCAGCCACGCATTTGGCACGCCCTGCTCGGCCAGCTCGTCAGCCAGTTGCTGGGTTTGCGGATTATGCTGCGGATCGAAACTGACCGTTTCCTCAGCGACGACCGCTGGGGCCGAACACGCTACTAGCATGGCAATGACATAGCCACCCACTTGACTTCGCGCCCTGTTCATTTGCTCACCACTCCTGTGAATTCATACTGCCACGACCTTGACCGTCAGCGTGGCAGCAACCGCCGATGGGCGTGTATGGACATGAGAATACCGAACCCCGCTAACAAGGTCACGCTAGAGGTGCCGCCATAACTGACCAGTGGCAGCGGCACGCCCACCACCGGCAAAATGCCGCTCACCATACCCACATTGACAAATACATAGATAAAAAACGTCAGGATAATACTGCCCGCAAACAGCCGCCCAAAGGTATCNTGGGATGACGATGCCAGCCATAAGCCGCGGCCTACAATCATGATATATAGTGTTAGCAGCAAGAGCATACCCACCAGGCCGAACTCCTCACCAAGTACAGCAATAATAAAGTCGGTATGTCGCTCTGGCAGGAACTCAAGCTGAGACTGCGTTCCTTCCAACCACCCCTTTCCCCACAGCCCGCCGCTGCCAATAGCCGTGGTGGATTGAATAATGTTCCACCCTGAGCCCAACGGGTCGCTATCAGGGTCTAAAAATGTCAGTACCCGCTGGCGCTGGTAGTTGTGCATGTTCATCCATAGTACCGGCAGGCCCGCCGCGCCCAGGGCCGCGACCAAGCCAATGAGCTTCCAAGAGAGCCCAGCCAGAAGCACCACAATCACCGCAGCACTAGCCACCAGCAGCGATGTCCCAAGGTCAGGCTGGATAGCCGTGAGCACCACGGGCACGCCGATAATCACCGCACACACCACAATATCACGCAGCCTAGGCGGCAACTGGCAGCGATTTAAGTAAGCGGCCACCATGAGCGGTACGGCNAACTTCATCATCTCAGAGGGCTGAAAACGGATGACCCCCGGAATTTCCAGCCAACGCTTGGCNCCCATACCTACATCGCCGACAACTTCAACCGCCAACAGCATCGCTAGCCCAGCACCGTAAGCCAGCGGGGCCCAGCGTAAAAAAGTTGAAGGGGAAAATTGTGCAATAATCACCATGCCAGAAAGCGCAATACCAAAGCGTATGGCTTGGGCAATCACGGTGTCGATACGCTGCCCGGAAGCGCTGTAAAGCACCACCAAACCGCCACCCATCAACACCAACAGCATCCCTAGCAGCCAAGGGTCGAGGTGGATACGCTCCCAAATACTTTTGCGACGGGCAATACCGCTATCAGGCGGGCGTACCGGATAACGGCGCAGCGAGCGGGTAATCAGTTGCCAAGGCATCGCTAGTTACCCTCCACGTTGGCGGTATCTTCCTCTAACACCTCTTTGACTTCCTCGGCCTCGGGGGCCTCATCTTCGAGCAGCCAAGCATCCGTCATCGCCCGCGCCAAATGCGCGGCATGAGTGCTGCCACCCCCCGCGTTTTCAACGATGACCGATACCGCAATTTTCGGTTCTTCAATGGGCGCAAAAGCCATAAAGAGCGCGTGGTCTCGTAGCCGCTCCTCTAACTCCTCCGCGTTGTAACGCTGATCCTGGCCGAGCGAGAACACCTGGGCCGTGCCTGACTTGCCCCCCATGCGATACTCGAGCCCTACCCCAGTTCGACGCGCCGTACCCTCGCTGCCACTGAGCACTTTTTCCATACCGCTATATACCCGATCCCACCAGTTATCGTTGGCCAGCTGAATATCGGGGAGCGTATCGGGTAGTTCTGCGGGCACTGGCTCTTCACCAATACGCAGGGCAAGGCGAGGCTTCACCCAGTGNCCACGGTTTGCCAACGCGGCAGTGGCNCTGGCCAATTGCAGAGGTGTGACCTGCCAGTAGCCTTGGCCAATNCCCACCGATAGCGTTTCACCGGGGTACCAGGGCTGGTTGAAACGTGCTCGCTTCCAGTCTCGGGAGGGCATGAGTCCAGTGCTTTCCCCCTGCACATCGTGGGCAACGCGCTGGCCAAAACCAAAGTTGCTCATACGCTCATGGAGCTTATCAATGCCGAGGTCATGAGCCAGCGTGTAGTAGTAGGTGTTGTTGGAGACCGCTATCGAGCGCTCCATATCGACACGGCCATGCCCCCAGCGCAGCCAGTTACGGTAGCGTCGGGAGTCGTTTGGTAGCTGATAAAAGCCGGGGTCATTAATGGTGCTGTCGGGGGTAATGACCCCTTCCACCAAACCTGCCAGGGCCAGAAACGGCTTGATGGTGGAGCCNGGCGGGTAGTGTCCTCGAATGGCACGGTTAAACAGTGGNAGNTCGATATCTTCCTGCAGTGCTCGATAAGAGGCTACGTCGATCCCGGTCACAAACTGGTTGCTATCAAACCCCGGGGTCGACACCATCGCCAGAATCTCACCAGTATTTGGCACAATAGCCACAATAGAGCCACGCCGACCATCCAAAAGCTCATAAGCCAGCATCTGCAGGGAACGGTCGAGAGTAAGCGTTAAGTTAGCGCCGGGCACCGGGTCAGTACGGCCAAGCTCGCGAAGCACGCGACCACGGGCGTTGGTCTCTACCTTGCGTAGGCCCGCCTCTCCATGTAGCTCGGTTTCGTAAAAACGCTCGACACCGGTCTTGCCAATAAAGTGCGTGCCCGCGTAGCGGCCTGGGTCTAAGTCCTGTAGCTCTTCGGCGTTAATACGTCCCACATACCCCAGNGCATGAGCCATGACTTCAGCATCGGGATAGTAGCGCAACAGCTGGGCTTCNACTTCAACACCAGGCAGCNGGTGGCGGTTAACGGCCAGTCGCGCAATCTGCTCTTCGCTTAAGTCACTCATCAGCAGNGCAGGTTGAAAAGGACGCTGACGCTGCCGCGAGCGCACCTGAAATGCCTCTATCTCTTCCTCAGGCAGCTCTAATAAATCGACGANCAGGGCCAGAGTGTCGTCTAGATCATCGACACGCTCACGCACCAGGGTCAGGTTGTAGGTAGGACGGTTTTCCGCCAGCAGCGTACCGTTACGATCGTAGATAAGCCCGCGGTTAGGCGGCAGAGGCTCGACGCGTACCCGGTTCTTCTCGGAGCGCGTGCTGTATAAATCGTGTTGAACGATTTGCAAATAGCCAAGGCGGCNTACCAGCAAGCTCGTCAACACAATCACTACCAAGACAGCAAGCAGCGCCCTGACACGGAAAATACGCAGCTCTTGCTCAGGATTTTTTAGCGTGTCACGGCGCTGGGGCATGGCAACAGATGACTCTCAAATCAAACAATAAAAGCGGCGGCCCCAGTGGGGAATAAATGCAACATAACGGCTAGTGATTAACTCTGTGTTGCTCACTAGCGGTGATAGGGGTGGCCCACTAGCAGTGTCCAGGCGCGATAAAGCTGCTCTGCCAACATAATTCGCACGAGTGGGTGAGGTAGCGTTAGCGGCGAAAGTGACCAAGCTTTATCAGCCATAGCGGAAAGCGCAGGCTCTAAGCCGTCCGGGCCACCCACCAACAGCACCACATCACGCCCTTCCATGCGCCAGCCATCCGCTTCCTGCGCCAACTGTTCGGTGGTCCAGGGTTTGCCCTTTACCTCCAGCGCCACCACGATTTCATCGCCACGCAGCTTTTCACGAATTCGCTGCGCNTCTTGCGCGCGGGCTTTAGCGATATCGGCATTTTTGCCACGCTGGCCGAGCGGTATTTCTTCAATTTCCAGCGTGAAATCCCGAGGGAGCCGCTTGCGGTAGGTCTCAACGCCTTGTTCCACCCATGCAGGCATTTTTGTACCCACCGCTAACAGCCGAATCCTCATGACATCGTGGCTCGCTCTTCAAACTGCTTCAGCGATTCACTAATCGCGCCAGCGTCGCTAGGCAGATCTGCCCAAAGGCGCTCCAGGTCATACAGCGCACGGGCTTCTGGAAGCATAATGTGAACCACCACATCGCCCAGGTCGACCAGCACCCAGTCGGCATTATCGCCACCTTCAACACCGCGAGGGTGAAGGCCGGATGCCTTGGCTTTTTCGACAACGTTCTGGGCCAGTGCGGCCACGTGGCGGGTAGAAGTACCACTGGCAATCAGCATCAGATCGGTAACTTCGGTTAATTTCGCAACGTCGAGTTGAGTAATATCGCGTGCTTTAAGCTCTTCTAGCGAGTCAATCGCTAGGTTTTTCAGTGTATCGATGTGCATGACTCCTGAAGGCAACCCCTTGTTGTGGTGGTATCGAGTGGTGGTATCGAGTGTCGTTACTAACGTCGGTATTTCGAGTGGCATCAGCCTGTAAGCGGGCCATTGTAACGGCTTCTTTCACGACTGCCAGTGCTATTCATCGGACTGATAAAGCCCTTGATAAAAAATAGCCTGTTCTACCGCTTCTGGTAGTAAGTAGCGCACGCTTTTACCCGCCTGCAGCCGCTCCCGAATATAAGTGGCAGATATCGCCATTAAAGACGGCAGCTCAAGCATCAACATTCCGCCTCTCGTGCGCTGCATTAATACATCGACACTATCGACTTCTCGATTGCCGACCAGTTCCTTCAATGCTGACGGCCAAGAAGATTGATAACCTGGGCGAGCAATGACCACTAGGTGGGCCAACTCGAAAAGCTGCTCTGCACGGTCCCACTTCGCCAAACGTAAAAAGGCATCGAAGCCGATCACCATGACTAACGGTACATCGTCGCCATACTGCTGGCGGAGTTCCGCCAGCGTATCCACGCTGTATGAGGGGCCGTCGCGCTGAAGCTCTCGATCATCCGCTAACAGCCCTGGCGTATCGCCAATGCCCGCTTTTAAGAGGGCTAAGCGCTGGGCAGCCGACACCTGCGGTGTATCTCGCAGGGGCGGCTGCGGCGCGGGCACCATATGCAGCGTATTGAGGCCTAACACCTCGCGCACTTCTACAGCGCTGCGCAGATGGCCGTTGTGAATGGGGTCAAATGTCCCCCCGAGCATACCTACCCGCATTGGCCCGGCGATGCTGGGCGTGTCACTCATTGTCTAACCTGGCCGTCACCCAATACGATATATTTTTGAGTCGTTAAGCCTTCAAGCCCCACCGGACCACGGGCGTGAAGCTTATCAGTGGAGATACCGATTTCTGCCCCTAACCCATACTCAAAGCCATCCGCAAAACGGGTAGAGGCATTCACTATCACTGAGCTTGAGTCCACTTCGGCCATAAAACGCCGCGCCAGCGAGTAGTCTTGAGTCACAATCGCGTCGGTATGGTGCGAGCCGTAGCGCTCAATATGCTCAATCGCCTCTTCCATTCCATCGACCACTTTAATGGCGAGGATCGGCGCCAAATACTCCGCATGCCAATCGTCCTCTGTAGCCAAAGTGGCTTGGGGAAGTAACGCGCGCGTGCGCTCACAGCCACGCAGCTCTACCTGATGTTCTGCATAGGCCCGGGCCAGCTCCGGCAGCAAAATATCGGCAACGGGCGCATCCACCAGCAGCGTCTCCATGGTGTTGCAGGTGCCATAGCGGTGCGTTTTGGCATTAACGGCAATCGCCAGCGCTTTAGCGGGATCGGCGGTGGTATCAATATAGACGTGGCATACGCCGTCCAAATGTTTGATAACCGGTACTTTAGCTTCGCGGGAAATGCGCTCAATCAGCGACTTACCGCCGCGAGGAATAATCACATCAATATAGGCAGGCATACTGATCATTTCACCTACGGCCGCACGGTCGGTAGTGGCCACTACCTGCACACTGCCCGCTGGCAGGCCCGCATCGGCTAGCCCCGCCTGAAGGCAGCGGCTAAGCGCTGCATTAGAGGCGCTGGCTTCGGAGCCACCGCGTAGCACGCAAGCGTTTCCCGATTTAAGACACAGGCTGGCCGCTTCGATCGTTACATTGGGGCGTGACTCATAAATAATGCCGATAACTCCCAGCGGAACGCGCATTTTGCCAACCTGAATGCCGCTGGGGCGGTAGCTCATGCCGTCAATCTCACCCACCGGATCGGGTAGCGCTGCCACTTGGCGAAGACCTTCAATCATCGCGTCAATGCGCTGGTCATTCAGGGCCAGCCGGTCTAGCAGTGCATTATCTAGCCCATTGTCACGCCCACGCTGCATGTCCTCGGCATTGGCCTGCAGAATATCACTGCGTGCCGCCGCCACACGCTGCGCCATTGCCTCAAGCGCTTGATTCTTAATGTGGGTATTGGCACGTCGCAATGCGCTTGCCGCTGCCCGAGCGCCTTGCCCCAGGGCCTGCATATACGCGGGCACATCCCCGGCAGCCAAATGGTGTTGGGCGTCTTCTTGGAATGCATCAGAACCGCGCATACTATCTCCCTGTGTTGTGGTCAGCGTTGCTAAGTGAAGTGGGCTTATATTACGCCATTTGGGCATTATACTGAGTGATTCAAAGGACTAGGCCAAGCAATGCGTTATGCTACTGCTAAATAGGCCAACCGCTATCAGGTAAATAGTAAGCCACCATGCAAAGCAAATACAAAATCAGCCTGCTAAGAGCCAGTCTACTCGCCGCTGCCGTGGCGCTGGCTTTATGGACGCCCATGGCACCGCCAGCAGCTGCCCTGTTGCTCTGGCTGTCGGTTGGTTGGCTCTTTATTACGGCGCTGGTACTGGATTTTAGCCATCGCCGCTCTCCTGGGCTGCCCTGGCAGATGCTCGCTGGAACGCTACTACTAGGGTTAATTGCCGCCGCACCTGAGCGGCATGCGCTGCTTATTTGGGCATGGGGAGCAGTGTTTATGCTGCCTCAACATCGCTGGGCCGCCATTTTTAATGCATGCGCGGCCATGCTTAGCTGCTTACTACTCGCTCCCGTGGTGAGCCTACCGGAGTGGCTCCTAATGGTTTTATCGCTGGCAACACTCAGCGTACTGGCCCTTTCACGCACTCACCAGTTAATTAATATGAATGGCGATATACGCCAACGCCTAAGGCTAGTACCAGGAGCAAACCTATGGGCAGGCGAGCAACTCTTACGCGATTTACTGCGAGAACAAACCCGCTCAGAGCGGGAAGCTATCCATGCCGAAGTGTTAGTCATTCAAGTAAAGCGGCACCAACTTTGGCCAGTCGCCCAACAACTCTGCGAGTTGACTTATAAGTTTGAAAACGTCTATCGGCTGAATGGCACGACACTCGCCACCCTCATATTATCGAGAACGTCCAAAGAGGCCGCTAAACGGCGCGAGCTCCTATGTGCTGTTCTACCCGACAGCGCCGCCATTTATCACCAGCCCCTCATGGAGATCGAGCTGGCGTCACTCTCAATCGAAGCCCTAAGCCGCTACCCGAAACATCGGCTAAGTGAGGCCGCATGAGAGTGCCGCCACTGCCCAAGCGACTAATGACTGCGGCCTATAGCGCCAGTATGTTCATCATGGTGGGCTACATGATGTGGCTGTACGCGATGGGCAGCTACCGCGAACTGCTAATACCGCTATTTTTGGCAATGCTGTTATTGGTCAGTTTGCTGATGCATTTAGGCCAAGGGTTTCGCCCCTGCATACCGCGCATACTGTTATTGGCGAGCATCTATATTGCTGTGCTAACCGCCACCTATACACAGCCAAGCCCAGCGCCCCTATGGCTCGGCTTACCCATTGCAGCCACATTTTTACTGTTGCCGCTTTGGAGCGCGCTTAGTCTGAATATNGTTTGCCTTTCCGCCTGGTGGTGGCTAGCACCTTTTGAGACGACTGCTTTTTCACTTAGTCATGTGGCGTTNACGCTACTGCTCGCCCTTCCCCCATGGGAACATGCACGCCGTCGGGCGCTNCTGCGGGCCACAGACCCAAACGATAGCGACTGTGATGCTTACCATATTGATACGCTGAAAGAGCGGCTCAATAATGAATTTCAACGGGCAGCAATGCTCAATAAGCGCTTGGCAGTCCTAGTGCTTCACNTACCACAGTTGGATATGNCAGAAGAGCAGTTTGGTCACCGTGCGCAAACCGCCTTATTGGGTGCCCTGTGCAGCGAGGTCAATAGCCGTTGCCGTGATCACGATATACTGGGTCGCGCTGGCAATGCGACATTCTGGCTGGTCCTACCCGATACCAGTGAAAGTGGCGCCTTGCTTGTTAGGGAGCGCTTACAGAGAGCGCTTTCCCGTCGTGTGCTAGTGGAAACTGGGCAACTAGAAGCGCGCATTACCACCTGCCTGCCTCTTCGCAAAGAGAGCTTCGAGCGATATGTACAGCGCCTGGAAACGCGTGCCGAAGCTATTGCCAACGTGTAACCCATCTGCGGACGGAATCGCCTTTGCCTATCGCCGACACACTGTTATCTCTGTCGCTTTCACCTACGCTGCTGCTCCTACTGGTGCTGGGGATTGCCATGGTGGAATCTCTAGCGCTGGTAGGCTTACTGGTGCCCGGCGTTGTGCTTATCACTGCCGCTGCCTCTATGGCAGGGCATCAAATGGTCGCGCTACCGTGGCTAATTGGCGNAGCCTTCGCAGGGGCTGTGTTAGGCGATGGGCTTAGCTANTTTTTAGGCTATCGCCACCGCGATACCGTGGTGACCCGTTGGCCGCTTTCGCTTCATCCCGAATGGCTAGGCCGAGGCGCCCGTTTTTTTGAGCGTTATGGTATCTACTCGGTGTTTATTGGGCGCTTTGTCGGACCCGTGCGCCCTATTATTCCGCTCATCGCGGGTATGATGCATATGCCAGCGCGCACCTTTCTCTTAGCCAACGTAATTTCTGCTGCTCTTTGGGCACCGGCATACGTTTTACCCGGCTACCTGCTGGGCCACACTTGGCAACAGCAGCTCAACCTGCCCGCCAATGTTGAAATGGCCGTGGTGATGATGGCCGTTAGCGTCGTGGCACTGGCCGTAATGTTCTCCTGGGGCCGCGCGCAAGTAGGTCACAAGGGGCGGGTGTACTTTGCAATTGCACGTATTGCTCGCCGAATACCCGCCATGCGCCGCCCGTGGCTCGCTATGAGCCGCAGCGGCGAGGTGCCTTTAGCCTCACTCTTTTTATGCATCATAGCGCTTACCGCAGCATCCGCCTGGACACTGATGGTCATGCAGCATCCAGGCCCTTTGCTGATTGACTTGCAGGCGCAGCGACTCTTCTCCTGGCTGGCAACTCCCTGGCTAACAGACGCCAGCCTGCTACTTGCCGAAGTGGGCGATAAAGCGGGGATTATTACACTCGTCGCCCCTTGGGCACTCTGGTTGCTGTTGGTCAAACGTATTGACCTACTTGCCCATGGAGCGCTAGCGCTGGGAGGTATTGGCGCACTCAACACATTAGGTAAAGCCGTATTTGCGCGGGCTAGGCCTGACACACCGGACTATTTAGTCGGGTCGTTTTCCTACCCAAGTGCACATACCTCCACATGGGTAGTAGTGGTGGGTATCACGGCAGCCTTTGTCGCGTCACAGCTGCCGAGACAAAGGCGGATGTGGGTATATTGGCTTGCCATTGCCATCACGATCCCAATGGCACTTTCGCGTCTGATCATTGGTGTCCACTGGCTCAGCGACTTAATGGGCGGTGTGCTGCTTGGTCTGGTCGTCTGTGCGCTTGTTCAGCTTAATTGGCAACGGCGTTATCGCCCTCCTTTGCCGTCTTTTCCCTGGCTTGGGCTGCTGCTTGGGTCACTNCTACTCATCATTCTACGTGTTACTTTTTTCCCGCCCGTTTAAACATNGGGATTCATGCAGGGANTGACTCGTTCAACCCAATGCCANCCACATGCCTACGCCAATCATCAATGTGCCCGCGATGCGGTTAAGCAGCCTCACATTGCCGCTTTTACCTAGCAGCTTACGCAACGTTTTTCCGCCGGTGGCGTATACCAACATACTGGCAAACTCAATGGTGAGAATGACAGCAATTAGCATACTGAGCTGCGGCGCAAGCGGCCGACTGCCATCTAAAAACGGCGGCAGTAGCACCATAAAAAACGCCCACCCCTTTGGGTTGGCAACGGCCGTTACCAAACCTTGGGTGGCAAGCTGAAGACGCCCAGCGGCAGGGCCAGTATCCAGCTCACTAGGAATAGCCATACGGCCCCGTGAGCGCCACATCATGATGCCCAAATAGGCCAAATAGGCACCGCCCACCCACTTGAAGGCGATGAATAGTTCGGGCTGGCGCAGCATCAACGCAGCGACGCCCGCCCCCGCCGCCGCCGCCACGAAACTGACGCCGATCAGCTCCCCGACCATCATCCACAGCGTGCGTTTGACGCCTTGCGTCATGCCCAACACCATGGCCAGCGTCATGCACATGCCTGGTGTTAACGAGACGAAGAGAAACGTCGGTATGAAGACCGAGAGCGTCGCCCATGACATCATGGCGAACCGTCCTTGTTTTGCGCATCGCGAGAGGTGGCCGCGGCGTCTTCGCCCCAGCGGGGCATCAGGCGGTGGGCAATACCCAACTGATTGAGTATACGCGCAACAATAAAGTCGATCAGATCTTCCATGCTTTGAGGGCGGTGATAAAACCCTGGAGCGGCGGGCAAAATCACCACCCCCAGGCGGCTAAGCGCCAGCATGTGCTCTAAATGAATGGGAGAAAACGGGCTTTCGCGTGGCACCATCACCAACGTACGGCGCTCTTTAATGGCCACATC
>JGI25134J35505_10000412_pt1 | contig 17165 bp, 7 predicted proteins | sample ETNvirnome_6_100_FD_35505 | JGI IMG/M metagenome (IMG submission 35505) | reverse complement strand
TTTGCTCAACGGAACTTCTATGTANGAAAAGGTATTGCCGTGGATTAAAAACGAAAAAGTCTTTTACGGAGAAGATCACCAAAACATATGGAAGTCTTGCATGGTGCTATATAAGCATCATCAAAAGATAGATACCATAACTGTAATGAACAAATTGAAAGAGATGAAAAAAGAAGATTCTGCCAGTGGGTATTATCTTAGTGGGTTAACAAACGATATAGCAACTATTTCAAATGTAGTTACTCATGCAAAAATAGTATATGAAAAATATGTGCAAAGAGCAACTGCTTTAAGTGCATATAGTTTATTTGATGTAGCACACGATCAATACTACGATATACAATCACAACTATTAGAGCATGAAAGATTGATTGATGAATTAAAAAGTATCCAACCATCTAAAAAGCAAACAATTGATTCAGTAATGGATGATACTATTCAAACAATTGAAACATCAAACAATATTATTCAATTTGGATATGCTCCATTAGATTCATCATCAAGGGGAATGACAAGAAAAGAGATTACTATACTAGGAGGAAGGCCAGGACATGGGAAAACTACTCTAATGATTAATGTAATATCATCACTAGTTAAGCAAGGTCGCAAGGTTATGGTATTTTCAAGAGAAATGAGCAAAGAAGAACTGATGAAGAAATTGATTATTCTTGAAAGTAAAGACTTAGAGTACAGCATTCTAAGAGATCACAAAATATCCAAAGATGAGCAACAACAGTTAAACGAAGCAATACTAGAAATCCGTACTAAGTATCAGGATTTAATCATATATGATAACATTAGAAACCTAAGTGACACCATTCGGGAGATAACCAGACACAAACCAGATGTAATCTTTGATGATTACGTTCAATTAATACAAGTTGACATGAATGGTAACAATGATAGAAGATTTCAGATAGAAACAATCATGATGGAATATAAATGGGTAATCAAAAAGATTAATGCAAGTGCATTTTTATTAAGTCAGTTAAATAGAGAAATTGAAAGAAGAATTGATCCAGAACCAAAAATGAGTGACTATGCAGAAAGTGGTGTAATTGAACAAGTTGCAGAAACAGCTATGTTTGTATTTTATGGATACAATTTTAATCATGAAGAGTATGGACAATTTGAAAGTAAAATAATTGTAGCAAAATCACGGTATGGACAAATAGGACAATTCATAGTGGGATTTAATGGAAATAGATGTAAATTTTATGTCTCACCATTAGACGTTGAGAACAGAAAGGAAAATTGAAACAAGCTTTTTTAGGAATTGACCCCGGTAAAAGTGGAGGAATATCAATTATATATTCTAAGACTAAATATAACGCTTATAAATGCCCAGAAGACGTTTATCAAATGGCATCGCTAATAAAAGAAATAAAAAATAATTGTACTATAAAATCATACACTATAAGATGCTTCATAGAGAATGTTCACGCATTTCCTACCGATGCAAGAAGCAGAGCATTTGCTTTCGGAAAAAACTTTGGTATGTGGCTCGGGATACTTGCCAGTTACTCGGTTAAACCTCTACTCGTTTCCCCTTCCAAGTGGCAAAACCATTTCGGGCCATTCCCAAAGTTAAAGAAAGATAGAAAAAACAAAATAAAGGAAATTGCTAAAGATGCATTTCCCAATATAAAGATGACACTTTATGTATCTGATGCTATGTTAATATCTTTATATGGAAAGGAGGAAGTCTTTGGACTTAAGTAAAGAACTGGGAAAAGTAAAGATTATAGTAGATGCGGGAAAAGAAAATCTTTTAAGGTTGAGGATTCATACAATAAAGAATGAAGATATAGACTATACATGCCATGTGTTCATATTAGACGTATTGTTCTTCCAGATACAATTATCTCAAACATACGGGAGTGATATGCAATTTGTATTTGATTTTGGATTAGGTAGAATAGCCTTAATATTCTCTGTGGGTAAATTATTGTCGTGACCCCCCTTTTTGTTAGACAGCAGATAAAGATGATGTTAAAAGAGATTAATAAAATAATTGTCTCTATAGACAAAAACGAGTGGGGAGAAGCTAAGGTATATACAAAGTCTATTAAAAAGAGAGCAAAAGTACTGACAGATTATTTCAATCGTTAATCTGCAACAGCTTTACCTACTTCATAACCAGCTTCTATTGTATTTGTAAATGGTACATATGGTCTTGTTTTTGCCCAGTTTCCTTCATATAACCCAAAAATAACATTAAATGCTACTGGAGCAAATAACATTATTAAATCATTCTTCATTTGTTCTTCAGGTTTATCACCAGAAAAATTCCACCCAGCTGTAATCAGATAAATAGCTTTAATTAAATTTGATATTATAACTGAACTTACAGGTCTAACTCCAATATTCCCTATAACACTTCTTTTCCCAACAGCTTTTAAAGCTGTATTTATTGCCATTAGACCGGGAGACCACCATAAGGCTGTAGTTAGAAAACTTGCCCCACCTCTCCAGAAAAAGAAGTTTAATGCTCTTTCAGCTGATAGATCAAACTTAGGGTCTTTGCTTCTTAAAATTTCAGAATAAGTTCTTGATCCTTTTCCTAGCATACCACCAATAGTTCGTTTGCCCTTTTGTCCAGAGGCTTTAAGTAGTCTTGCCCCCCACCCCGGTACATTGAAAATTCCACCACCAGTAGTGCCAAAGAAATCTTCCATTATCTTATATTCTCTAATCATTTCTTGAAATTGATATGTTTTAAACTGTCCAGACCAGGCTCCAAGTCCAGTAAACATCTGTGGAAAATATTCTCTACTCATACCAAACATAGTATTATATGTATGAGACCTAGCCCATCTTAAAGCAGGTTCTTGTTTATATATATTCCCCGGCTTCTCATTGTCAAGCTCTTGAAAATCTTGAGATAACATCATACCTTCTGTCGCTGTAATCTCTCTCATGAGCAACTCTGCTCCAGAAAAAGTAAATGATTGAAATTTCTCATCTAGAAGCCAAGTAAGCATCCACGAAGCTGCTTGGTTAACTTGGCTTTTAGTCATGTTTTTATTCATGGAATTAATTCTATTCTTTAATATCCTCAATTCTCTTGCTGCTAGAACCGCAGTCCCATCCTTCTTTCTTCTAGCTCCTCTTAAAATTTCAAATTGTTCATACATCAATTTTCTTTGTCTTTTTAAAGCAGTAAGACTATCTCTATCCTTATGAGGGAGAAGCTTCCTTAACCAACCATCAAAAGTAGTACTATTATTAATAAACTTAACCTTACTTGCCCATAATCCAGCCATAGCAGCTCTTGATTTAATGGGAGTAGCCCAATTAATATCCTCAGTACTTCCACCTGACATAAAATCAGCATATGCATTAATTAGGTCTAATACTCCAGAAAACTTTAAAGCTTCCTGTATTTCTGGTAATTTCCTAGCTTTGATAGCCCTCATGAAATGTTCTAATCCCCAAGTTTCAATAACACTTTCAAGCTGAGTATAGTTTCCCAATGTAGATATAAAGTTTAATAAATTTCCCGAAATCCAATTATTATGAGTAGCTACTCTTTTTGCTATACTTTCAGGGCTTGTTCTTCTTGTACTGTTAGTAATTTTATAAGCCTTATTACCTATGTCAGCTAGTTTCCCATAACTAAGGTCAACCCCCATAAACCCAGCTTCATGTGACATATCCCCCATAGCAACCTTAGATTGATTAATTAACCACCTTTTTAACTCAGGATTTTTTATAACAGCTATTGCTTTAAGCATCTCTACCTTTAACTTATTATATTGTATAGCAGTTATTGTTTTTCTTATATAATCACCAAATACACCCTCATCTCTTTCTCTATCCATCGGGTTCATAAATGTTTTTCTATGTTTTGCGTGTACAATTCTATGCAAAAGTTTCATCTTTTTTATGTTTTCTGGAGTAGGTGTAAGAAGAGATAAGTTTCTCATTCTAATAAGATTTGTTCTCTGAGAGTCCCATCTAGATATTGTCTTTTTATGTTTTCCTATTTCGTCAAGAGCCATAGCAAACTCATCTCCACTTACGATTTGATCTCCAGTACTAATGCCTTCGTTATATGCGTCTAAGACCTCATTTAGTGAATCAATTATTGCTTTTCTTTTGTTTATATCATTATCAACTTGATCTATCGCTTCATCAAGGCTTTCATCGTACACTAAATCTTTATATACTCTTGGGTCAAAGTTTTGTTTGACTTTTTGAATAAAAGTATCCCACCCGACTAAAAATCCACTTTTTGTTTCAAGAATATTTGCAGACATTTGCCCACTACCATCAATTAATTCTATCATTTCTATTGTACTTTTATCATCTAGATCAGTTAGAATAGTAGCCTGAGCAGCTGTGGAAGCTTCGTTGAGAGAATCATTTACCTCTGTGAAATTTTTTTCTAAATAGTCAAAAAATCTTGAATTAAGGTCTCTTTTGGCTGATAAAGACTGCCATATATTCATTTGACCTGTGTCTTCTGTTGGCTGAGGGGCATTGATACCAGCTATCGCATGATGTGGTTGTTTATCCATAATAGTAAAATTGCTATATTCTCCTACCCTTTGGCTTGATTGTTTTATGGTATAGTTGAATTGATTATACTTCCCAGCTTCATAGAACCCCTCTTTTATACCAGTATTATCCCATAAATGTTCTCCTTGATCCCCCAATGTCATCATAAATTGTAATTCACCGTTTGGATTAATTGAACCTTTTCTAACTAATACAGCTGGATAATATTCATGTTGCACATCAGATTCTGATCCATCCTCATTCCTTTTAAGCATTACCCATACATTTTCTATTTCAGAATTATTTGGGTCAGTTGTTACCATTTCATAATGAGACAATCCTCTAAAGGTTTCTCCATATTCTGTTGAGGCAAAATCTTTTTTCATAACACTTGCAACAAAAGATTTCTCTTCTGGTGTTAAATCTTGGTATAAAGTTGGTTTCATATATCGCACTCTACCATCTGCTAGATCATTCTTAAGTGCTATGTAATCCTGTTTTAAGAGCCTTCGTTGCTCCTCAGGGGACATTTGCTCAAAGGATTTGAAAACTATTGATTCTCCATGTCTATCAGACCCCTTTGAATCTCTTTCTCTGAAAACCAAAGCTGATAAATCATTTGAATGTCTTGACATTACAGCCTCAATTAAATTAATGTATGTACCTTCAAAGTCAGTATAATCATCAATAAATGGGGCTGCTTCATCAAAAATTGAGTCTTTTAATCCAGTTATTTTGTTGAGTAAATTTATTCCTACCCCAGTATGTTCTCTCTTTGAAATCATTCTCCATATATCTTGATGATAATTTGCAAACCATCCTAATTTTTTAGTGTTAGGTTTTATTGCAACAAATCTATCTATCATTTTTTCAATTGATTTAATCTGATGTATGTTTTCATTGTTGAGATTAGGAACAGCTCTTTGTAGAAATACATGGGTTGTTGTGTTAACTGCATCTAGTATTTGAGTATAATCAACAAGGAATTGAGTATCTACCAATACATTTGTTACATGATTAAATAATTTATTATATATTTTTTGATGCTTAGCTAGCCTTACTTTTTCAACCTTTGCTCTATTAATAAGCACCTTAGACTTTTGTTTCAAATCTTTTAGCCTTGATCTGTCCTGAGGAGCCATAGTCCCAGCTTTAGATTTAGGGAAAGTAGTAATGACTTTCATTTCTTTAGTTATCATAGATAACTCTTCTTTTATAGCTGGTATTTGATCAGTCGGTCTACCGATAGTGCTTTTAAGATAAAACTTTATTTCATCCTCTATAAATGTAGCTTCCTCAAGAGGAAGTTTACTTCTTAATATTGTTGAGCAATGTTTAGAGCCAGCCATTATCCACACCCATAATCTTCTAAAAGACCCTTTGAGATTAAGTTATCAAAAGTCTTAAGTTTAATTTCAAATCCTGTTTTTGGTTCATCTCTTGTTGCAATTTTCAAATTCTTTATCCACTTTTCTCCATACAAATTTAAGAAGTCTCCATCTAATAAGTCACTAGGCATCCACTTCATAACTAATCTCCTCCTACTCATTTCGTCTCTATTTGTAACGGGAGACATTGTTGTTTCAAGTTGATGTCTCAAAGCTTCATGCTGAGACTCAAGATGACTGATTACATCTATTAAAGCTTTGAGATCATCAGTAGACTTTTGCCAGTGCATCTGAATTGTTTTAAATTTTCTATAATCATTTTCAGATTTGAAGTCTCCAGCAATTATTCCCTTTTTTATAGTCCTAGGCTGTCCCTCTTCCTGCTCGGTTACCTTAACTTCAGACTGTTCTTCAAATTCAGTTAGTCTATCATCCCACTCCTTCTTATCGTTTACTTTTGTTGACAACATTCTTCTCTTCCATTTTACATTAGCTCCACCACTATTTAATGCATTAGATATGTCTGTGATCAATATTCTAGTTTGTATAGGTCTTACACCACTTGCGCTAGTTGAAGTACCACCAAAGAACCCTAATGTAGCTACGAATCTAGCCCCGGGAGACAAGGATTCAAAATGAGGTCTCCACTTATCCTCAAATATTTCAAACGCCATATCATGGTCAAGTTTAACCGATGTTATATCTAGTTCTCTCATAGTCCAAACAGTTTCTGCAAGCTCTATCATAGAATAGAATTCACTATTCATCTTCGCTGATATACGATTACCTATTGATATATCCTCAGGAGTTAAATTATATTTATCTTTTATCTCCAATAAAAGGTTATCAGTTCCAGATATTTCTTGCATAGTCATGTTATGAGCATTTTTTGCTTCTGTTTCATTGTATTGTATAAGATTATCATAATCTTTAAGGTTATTGTCTACCATAAATTTCCACGGCATAGATATTAATGTCTCCAAATGGTGAGGTTCTACCTTTAATATACTAGCAGAAATTATTCTTGCGTTTGGTACTCGCATCATGCTCTGTTCAATTGTCATTCTTTGACTACTTTGAACTTTAATACCAGCCAACTCTTCCTCTTGTTCTAATTTACTACTATTAATTCTATCGTAAACTGTTTTACTCTCTTCTATCAGAGCATTCATCCCAAGTTTATTTCTATCAGCATCATATCCTTGTCTTAATGATGTAAGCCTAAGATGCTTAGATATTTCTCTCATAATAGGAACAAGAGTATCTGAAACTTGAGGAACTGGTCTTCCGTCTTCAAACTCTACGTTCCACAATCTTTTTTGAATAAAACTATTAAAGTTACCAGACGCTTCTTTTGTCTTTACACTTAAAGGCCACCAGTACGACAGAAGACCTTCTTTACTTTCATCAAAAGCAGCCTGCATTAAGATAGTAATTTCTCTATCACTTGTTGTCTTTAGATACTTAGTGCCACTTATATTAACAATCTCATCTCCATCTTGTAAGTCTTCTTGAGATACATCGTTGTTAAGAGGAGCATACATCATAATTACTTCTTCATTAGGGTCTCTTGGCTTTAATTTAAACCTAGTCTTAGTCTTTGGGTCTTCTACTATAACTTCAAGGCCCTTAAAATTTAATATAGCCCTAGTTGTTCTAGCATTCTGAACCATTCCTACCTGATTGCCAACCTCAAAATTATTTGATACTTCAGTAAGGATATTTTTCTTAGTTGGTGTCTTAGGAGAAGGTTCTTTAGCAAAAAGTTTTAACTTAGGAGAGTACATTAACTTTTCATAGTTAGGATTTCTTACAAATCCACCCTGTTCATCTTGAACCCACTGTAGTTTAACCAACAAATCTTTTACATGATCTGGGAATCTTCTTGATGTAGCAGTATCACCATCATAGTCAGCTTGCAACCACTCTTTAATTGTTTTCCAATTCAAAAACATCACATCACCGTAGTCCATGTACTCAAATCTTCTTATCTTTAACATTTGTGGATTTGCAAAATGCTGTATAGGAACTCTGAACACTAAGTTCCATCCACGTTGAGGTGACCAGTATATATCTGCATCGCTACTATCAAGGAATTCATTTACCAAATCTACTTGGTCTCTTCTACCCTTTTGAGTCCTAGATAGTTTTTTAAAATCTTTTTTATCTCTTCTACTTAANCTATCCAAGTATGCTTTTTCAACATCTTTCCATACTGGATGAAATGGNGTAGCCGCAAATTCATTCTCTTTCACAGTATTTGTAATGTCTGGTCTTAGGTGGGAGTATTCAGCGTATTGCCCACGACTAGACTTAGTTGCTTGCCTTGACGATACTCTACCCTTAAGTAATCCATCAACAATGAACCTATTGTTTATCATTGGAACTATTGGAGTGGAATTATGAGGATGCATTATCAATCCATATGCTTTTTCATCAAGCTTATCTACCATTTTCATTAAGTTAGTCTTTGTAACTGTAGATTGCTGAGCTAAAGACTGTAGAAATGTTACCATTAGAGTTGGATTGTCTCTCATCGCCTTAACTTTTCGTAGGTATGACTCTGAATCAGCAAATATACTAGTCATAAGTTCATCAAATATTGGTTTTAATTCTGGGTTAGTTGCAAATAAATCAGTCCACTGGTCAAACCATTGGAAAGGAGCTGTGCCGCTACCCTTTGAGAAGAACCCAGCTGTTTGAAGTATTCTAATTTCATCATCTTCTATTCTAAATACATTATTTGGTTTAGTAAGATTACCTTGACGCATCTTTGCTTCGTCAATAGTCATTATCATATCCATAAAGTTGCCATCTTTATCAAATATATCTATTTTATTTCCTTCTCTACGAACAGACAGTATAATTTTATCTGTTTCCTTGTCTCTAATATCTATCTCTTGGGCTAGAACATTGAGACCCTTAAACTGTACATAATCTTTATTGTCTGGAGACATCTTTCGCATAAATGCCTTGAACCACCCCATATTGTAATCATCTTTACCATTCTCAGGCATCCTACCTAAAGTAAATTGTATAGATTCAATAGCTCTTGATCCAGTTAATATCTGTCCATCAAATATGTAATCACCCTCTTCATCTACAAGTTCTATTCTATCTCCGTTGCTATTAACAGCATAAGTCGTATTGTAATCAAAGTANGCTACTTCGTAACCTCCACTACCATTAGTATCATTGCCATCAGCCATGTCAGCATTAAGTCTTTTGGAGTGTTCCTTCAACGTGTATCCATCATCTTCATGCATAGAACGTACGCTATGAACCTTTTGCCACCATCTATATCTAGCGATAGTCTGCACAGCCAACTCAACTCCAAGACCTCTATTAACCCCAGCGTCATTAATTAATTCATCAGCTTGAGCTTGAGTAATATTATCATTTTCAACCTCCTTCAAAAAGAATTCTCTAGTAACGTCAGCGTTCATGCCTATCATTACATCCTTCTTATCAGCTATCCCTATTACTATGCTTTTGCCCTTGCCACCCTTACTTCCCACTATAAAGGCGGGTCTTTCTATACCTCTTCTTTTAAATCTTGAGAAATTCCTACCTAATTCCTCGTCAATTTGGTATATTCGGTTTTCATCAAGGAAAAATGGATGCTCTTTTGTAAATAAAGATTCCAACCTAAGGTTACCATCCTCATCATATTGTCTGCCTCTTTCAGCTTTTCTTACATAGCTTTCTACTATATCACTACTACTTAATATTGCATGGGGTACTCCCTGTCTATCAAGAAAGTTAGAAGAAACAAAATCCGATCTTTCTCTTTGTGACTTTGAATCATATTTAGTTTGACTGTATAATCTTTTATCATCTCTTTTGGTAGGCTCAAGTCTCCCAGTTTTCGGATTCTTTCTCAAGTTTACAAGCTGGAACTGTATTTGTTCTTCTCTTAGTATCTGGTTAAGAATTTGGTTNTAAAAAGAATTAATAATATTAACATTAGAAATTGTTTCTGTATCNATATTATAAGTTGTTTCTAAATACTGATAAAACTCTTGCATACCCATCGTTTCATTTGAAGCTTCATCTATAAACTCATTTGATTCATTCTTCCTCCAAGTTCCTTTTCTTGAGAAAATAGTATATCTTATATCATTAAAGTCAGCGTTAGATATTCTTTTACCAGAGCTTTCTTCAATGAAATTCTTCATGCCCACCATTACCTTGACCACCCCAGCACCACTGGTGTCTTTAGCTGTTACCTTATCATTAACAACGTCTGGATCATCGTAGTTTTCTCCTTCAGATGTTGTCATCTCAAGATTCTCTACGATTTCTTGTGCTACTGGCTTGGTTGCATTGGCAATGCCTTTCTGTAATGCATGACCTGACCCAGTAATGTCATGGTCTTGAGTAAAAGCATCACGATCCCATACGCTAGAGCCATAGAAATGATCTGAAGCCCATCTTTTAAACCACCTTATAAGAGTATTTTTAAATTTTGGTCTCATTCTCCTTATCTGTTTAAGAACTCCATGCACAAAGGCTTTAAACAGTTTTGCTTCTGGCCACCCTAAGTTTTCATATCCTTTTTTAAAGTTATCATATGCACTTTGAAAGTGTACCCCAGCTTCCCTGAAGTCTGGATTGGGTAGTGGATTGACAGCAATTCTTTTAAGAGACTTCTCACTAACAAGTAAAGAACCAAACCCTTTAATAACATCAGTTGCAGCCTGTCTAAAGAACTTTTGTTCTTCTTCAGAAGCTGTAGTTGCAAACTCCATGTTAAAAGTTAACAAACGATTAATAAAGTTATCTACGCTACCATATTTTTGAGTGACTGCCTTCAATAGCTTTTCTGACATCATGGCAGCTTCATCCTCTTGCAATCCTTGTTTTTCTAATAAGTTTATAATCACAGATTTAAACTCTACAAGCTTCATATCAACCATCTTAATATTCTTAATCTCACTAACCAATACTTGAGCTAATGGAGAAAGAGATTTAAACTCTTGTTCAAGCTTAGATACTTTGGGCTTATTCATTCCAGCCCTGCCATATAAATCTTCAAGTTCTTTATCCCCACCTAAATCATTTGATTCCATATCAATATCAAACTGTGTCTTCTCAGATTTCTGCTGGATAATATCTTCATCAGTCTGAGGAGATGGTTGCCCATCAGTTTCAACCATTTGAGATTGTCCCTCAGCTATAGCCTGTAACTCAGATATTGTGTTCATGTTATCAGGAGCAGGTGATTGAGATACTGGATACTGTGGAGATGTTTGTGCTGGATCAGGTTTAGTTACTGGTGTCTGTGGAGCCTGAGCCTGAGCCTGAGAGACTAGATTTAATTCTTTACTAATCTTAGCTGCGATTGCTTGTTTGTTCTTTGCAGTAAAATTGATTTCACCATTCTTATTTTTAAGTATAGATGGATCATTCTTAAGTTTTTGTCTTAAAAGGGGAAACTGATCTAATATTTTATTTAACTCAGTAGCTGGCTTAGATGATAATTCTTTTATTGGGTCTGGTGATTGCTTCATCCTACCAATAAACTCAACCCTTTTAGATTTCTCTGTNTTCTTCTGCTCAGTTACAGGCTTTCTTCTTTCTTGTTCAGATAGTATAGCCTGCCTTTGTAATTCCTCTGGAGAGAACTGTGATTCAACTTCTTTATCTATACCTTCTTCAACTAATCTATCTGTATCAGTAAATTTTTTCTCTATCTGACTTATAGTTTGACCCTCAAAGTCACCAATCTGATTATATAATGTAGCCTTACGATGTTCAAATTCAGAGTCAGCAACCCCAGCAGCATAATCAACTCCTAAAATCTGTTTTTCAACATCAAGAAAATCTTTAATCATAGACTTAAGAAATCCTTGCCCTTCTTTATCAGTACCAATTAACTTGTCCTTAGCCCTAGACCCAGATATTCCCTTACCAGCTGCTTTTCCTTTTTGTATATTAATCTTTCCTTCAGCAAACATTCTAACAAGAGTATCTAAATGCCTGTTATGTAAATCTCCATCTTGTACATTTGCTGCAACTAAATCAGGAAACCTTCTTTTCATACCCAGACGGGCAATGTTCATTACCTTTTCTCTGTCAATTTCAGACATTTTATCTAGTATACCCATCTTGTTTGGGTTTTCCCTTAGAATATTTAGAATCTGATGATGAATACCCTTCTGAGATGGAGGTTTATTAGCNAGTCTTCTTAAAACTTTAAAGAAAGCTTCTTGTTGAGGGTCTTTAGNTACTGGAATATTCTTAAAGTCGTCTAAATTAAAAGGCCCTTCTGGATCAATAACACTCTCAATCCAAGACTGCCAATTAAATTGTTCTAAGTAATCTCCATCTATATAGTCTTTAGCCCACGCTGACCCCTTTTTCCTACCTTCATCATAGTTCTTACCAGTATCCTTATCTGTTTCTTGTTCTGTTTCCCATAGAACTTCTTCACCCTCAGACTTTTCAGATGCATATCTAGCCATAGACCTTAGGTTTGCAGATACACCACCACCCAATAAGAATCCAGAAACACCACCAGCTGCTATTTCAGAATGTGATGCTTGAGACCAGAGGACATCTGATGCTAGAGCATCCCCGACACCCTTGTTGTTTACAAGAGTCTCATGCCAAAATCTTTCATTAGCTCCTTGAGCCCACTCCTCAATGCCCTCTCCTACAGCTTGTTTAGCCCCTATTGATAACATATTCCAACCATAGACATCATCTAACTTTGAAGTAGGATCATATTTAGCAAGCTTATTGAATATACCTTTGTTCATCATCTTTCTAAATGGCAAATCAAGACCAACAGCCTTAGCGAATGATCTAATACGAAGTTGTTCAAGAAGAGTATTTATTATACCAACAGCATAAAATGATTTAGCTGCGACATTGAATGCTTCGTCTTCTGTCATCAGCCCCTTGCTAACCTTCTCTTCCATTAGTTCTTTATAGTTAGACATAAAGGCATTGCCACCCTCTTGAGATAATAAGAATCCCATAGTACCTGTTGTGACTAAACCACGAGATAAAGGCTCTGGATTAAATTGATTAGCTATACCAACAAGAGTTGTAACCATAGTTGGCCAAGACTGAGCGACTAAATTCATAGTATACCCCCAGTTCTTACCCATAAATAAATCTTTAAGTTTGAAAGTATCTTGCTTGTCTTCCAACCACAAGTAGTAAGCTCTTAGATCAGGGTCATCATCAATTGCTTTTTCCATAGACAATCTAGCTAAAAGCATACCCCTCTCTAAGTCTGAGTATTTCCAATCAGTACCAGTAACCGCAGAAACTAATGGTAAGAAATATCCATCTTTCCTAAGAGCAGTAAGTTTTTCATCTGCCGATAGAGGTACTTTAATTCTTTTTGGGTCTAATTGATCTGGTGTTGTAGTTTCCCACTTAGGGACTCCCAATGATTCTTGAAATCTTTTTCCATGTCGTTCATTCCCAAACCATCCATCAGGTAATTGTTGCCCCTTGTCATGTAACTTCTCTTCTATGACATCTATTGAATCTACTATATCTTTATTTCTCTCTGACTCTGGCTTCTTCTTATACATAGGAGAAGAAGTATCGGCATCAGTTAATATAGCAAATGGAAGAGTAACATCTTTAGCGAGTTGTTTTAAAGAATAAGAACCATCCTCAATATCATCCTTCTTTGCTTCATTTATAGCAGGTGTATTAGATAAATCACCTACAATATTTACAACCTCAACACTATCTGGATTACCTTTTGATTCAGCCAGCATTACTGCTTTTGCTGTATCAGACTCAGCCCCAAATACTTTATCAATATATAATAAATAATCAGTAGCTACTCCATACCTTTTCGTAATCTCATCGTTTGACAGACCCATGAATGGTTCATGTTTGCCATCTTGAAACGTAGCCCATCTCTTCCATCCCTCTTGTTTCTGTAACCTAGCACTATACTCAAGGTTTTCTTTTGGAGTCATTAAGCTTGGGTGAACATATTTACCCCATACTTTTTGCTGCTGATCCTCTCCACCCTGATAATATTCATTCACTTGCATCAACCCATAGCTCTTAACTTCCATCCTATTGTCACTAGGTGTAGAGCGTTGAAAATCTTTTCCAGATAAATTCTTAGTATAATAGTCTAAACTAGCAGCGTTAGGAGAACCCATCCTAGTCATAGTAAGGGCAGTTCCTCTGAGACCTTCTTTGGCACTTTCTAAACCGGCTGGTATAGATTTACCCCAAATATCACCACCATATGATTTAAGTTTTTTACCCCAAACAGGATAATCTTTTAGAAAACCAGCTACTAATTCTTTGTCTGGCACATCATCATATCTTCCTCTACCGTATTTAACTCTAAGAGCATCAGCGAAGTCAGATAAGCTTGTATTATCTGTTATATAAAGATTTGGGTCTTGTGGCATTATTTACTATTTCTGGGTATCAAAGAAATCCCAATCATCAGGTAGTCCCTCTGAAATATCTTCAATGTTCCCCCATTCAGATACTAAAGACCCACTAAAGACATCACTGTACATTTTGTTTAAGTCTCGTAGGTATCTGACTTGCTTTCTAAAAGCTTCAGCTACAGCATCAGAACTCTCACCATAATCTTTAGTCGCAATGCCTACGCCTGTTATATCTACCATTATTTCTTCCATTTTTTGATCGGAAAGATCAGATATTCTTATATTTGCATAATCATTATCAACGTCTTTAAGAAATGTTATTATACCTTTAGCAACATCTTCATACTGTCTCTTCCAGACAACTGGATTAGCCATTCTACCGGGGTCTAATGTTAAGAACTGTTGATTAACACTACTCATTCCACCCCTTAGAGCCTTCAGACCTTCTTCACTTTTAATCAATGACTCGGGAACATTCTTCCATTGATTGAATGCTGAGTTTGATGATCCTTTTAGTAAGTCAAAGTTTTTACCAAGAGATTCTTTAAATAGAAGTTTGTTTTCTTTCTGGAACTTAGTAATTGATTCCATCGCTTGATCCCATTGTCCACCTTCAACATACATTTCAGCTACACTAACTACATCTTGTAGTGATTCTCCAGCCATAGGAAGATTCGGGAACATATTTGGATCAAGCTGTACACCCTCCATCTTCTTATCAATATCCATAGACTCTAATAACTGCATTATATTCAATGAAGATTTAACTTCGGATAATTGTTCTTTAAAATATGCTCTAGTAGACACATCTAATAACCCAGCGTTCTTAAGCATAGATTGTTCAACTTTACTTAGTGCTTTTATGGCTTCACCAGACTCATAATATCCTGCCTTAGCTCTCTCTTGTTTCTTTAATATTTGATCTTTTGCAACAAAGAAATCATCTACTGTTTCTTCTCTTCTCTCAGACGCTGCTACGATAGCATCTCCAGTAGTTTGTAAAGCTTCGTTATATGGATTTAAAACAAGTGGGTCATCCCATGCACCAGCTAGAGAATCAATTGAACTTAATATTTTTTTATTAATATCAGACGGCAACTTTACTGACAGCTTATTAGACAGCTGAGACATTCTTACACTAAGGTCATCTCTTATCTGTTCATCCTTACTGAATTGCCCCATAGAATTAAGTAAATATAAACCTTTATATACTGCATTAAGCCAACCTGTGTTGGTAGCGTCTATTGAAAAATCCGATTTAGCCATTAAGTTTCCTTAGCCTGTTCTACTTGTAACAATCTAGAGAAAAAGTCATCCATAAATTCTTTTCGTTGACCATAAACATCCTCTTGAAATTTTATATTAGCCGATTGAGCCTCAAAGTCTAAACTCGCAAGAGCATCATCCATTGTAGATATTTTTTGAGTAGCCTGGCTCATAGCCACATCACTTTGTAACCCAATTGACTGAGCTGTTGATTGGCTTGTGAATCTATCTGCAAAGTTTCCACCTCTTTGTCCGCCTATTTGACTCCCCCTATATCTTGAAGCCTCGTTCATTTTAAACGAAGCCGCCTCTCCACCCTGCATTAATCCTTCCATAGTTTGACCAAACCCACTAACACTCGCTTCCTTACCTCTTTCAAGAGCACCAGATTTAATCCCTCTTTGTTTACCTTCAATCTCCATTAGACTTTTCATGAATCCTTCAGATTGAGTATCGTATTCCATCCCCTCAAAATACTTTTTCATATCTTCAGGGACATTATACTGACTCATTAATTCATCTAAGTCAAGATTGAATTTATCTTCCCAATCATATCCGTAAGAATCAGAATCACTCCTTTCCTTATCTTCCTTAACTTTGCTCTCGTCTTCATCAACTTTATCCGCATCGGGATTGTCATCCATCCACTGCATTGCCCCTGATTTAGTGGGGGCAGAATAAAGTATTTGGCCTTCGCTACCAAGAACATTCCATTCTCCACCCTGTCCTANAACTACTCTCATATATTACCCTAACTGCTGAATTGTTTAAACCAATTTTCAAAAAGAGTCTGATCTCCAGATGCTAATTGGGTAGTGTGATCTTGAGCATACTTTCTAGCTGTATACTGTTTCGCTCTTTGTAGAGTACCAATACCAGCTAATTTTTCTGTAGCCAAACTTGAAGCAGTGGTAGCCCCTGTCCCAGCACTTGCTGTATATGTAGGGGATTCTCCCCACATCTGATCTAAGGCCGTCTGGTCTGTAGCCACAGTACCTCCAGCGGTCTTACCAACTTTCGTTACTGGAGTGAAAAACTCTTTCATCTTTTTAGACATTTCAAACCCTTCACCAAATATTTTCTTTCCACCCCATTCTACTGTCTTACCCATAGCTTCTTTACCTCCCGGTGAGAAGTATGCCTGACCAAGCATAGCTAAAGCTGTATTTGTTAGATCACTTTTTTCCTGACCTTTTACCATATCCTTAAATGCTTCTCCCTGCTCTCCTTTACTCTTTTGCATTAAAGAGCCTTCTAATTTTTTTAAATCTTTTACTCTTTTACCTGTGTTAGATGCTTTATATAATTCTGAACCAGCCTGTCTTCCGAACCAATGAGAACCCCCAGCCACTGCAACCTGCGTTGCTAAACTTGCCCCACCTGTAACCAACCCAAGAGCTGCCGACCCTAAAGCTGTAGCAGCCCAACCACCAGCGGTCTTCCACCACTCTTCTTTTTTAAGACCTTCCGCAGCATCTTCTTGCAGTTTTTCAATCTTTGCCAAAGTTGCAAACATATCTTTCCCAAGCATCGCTGTCCCATATCCTGATCCTTTATATTGTTTTGTTTCGGGTGTTGGCATTCTGGTCTCCTATTATAAGTCTTTAAATTTACGGTTGCT
>JGI25134J35505_10000397_pt1 | contig 17417 bp, 8 predicted proteins | sample ETNvirnome_6_100_FD_35505 | JGI IMG/M metagenome (IMG submission 35505) | reverse complement strand
TCACACCATGCATTCGTCCATTTAAGCACTATGGGCAACCATATGCTTATCGCTACCCCCGAAGCGATAAAGTTTGTAATTGTAAGAATAAACCATTCTTTNCCGTACCTTCTGTAGGTAGTTACNAACTTGCGGTAAGTAACTCTGATTACCCATGAAGGTATAATCAACCAGAAGAACAATGTTACAGTCCCAAAGACTGCTAACAATGCAAGCCTGTCGTGCTTCCAATCGTGTTTGAGATCATTTACTGTGTAGAACATTGTGTACCTCCTAAGTACTTGTTTGTTTATGTCTATATACTACCATAAAACCTACCTGTTAGCAAACGATTCTTATTAAGTATCATGTCGAAAACCTTTTGCCAGTTACATACTACAACCAGAACCTACAAAAGAATTTCGTTTTAGCTGTGATAATTATTAAGGCTAATTATTAGCGAAGAGTTATAAGAGATTAAATGTTTAAATATAAATAATATATAGTATTGTATAAATTATAAATATTAAGTATTAAATATTCTAGCATAATCCGAACAGCTGTTCTTATTCACGTTTTAATTTCGTAAGGGGGGCCTAATTTAGAACTCTTGTTTTGGTCAAAAGTACCCCCCGGTTGTGCTATTTCATGAAAGTAAGGTAACCTATATAGTGTACTCTCTATCTTATAAACAAAGCAATTTTTTTCAAATGAAGTATGAAATTTTTTTCATAGTTAGAAAATGAAGTTAGTTAGTGAAAAATATCACTATTACTCAGACTGTAAATCTGTCGGTATTGTTTGGTATAATAGAATAAGGTAATTAGAAAGGAGGACTTATGTGATGTTAAAAGAGGATATAAAAAAGTGTAGTAAAGGTGAGCGAATCAGACAGGTATTGACAAATGAAAATTTTCGTGCTATAATATTTACGGACATGGATGAAGCACTCTTAGGAATTCATCGAGACACAGTTCCATATTCCGTAGCAGTATATTCTTTAATAAGTTTTATAGAACAACTTATATTAAAGAGAGGCTTGACAGAAGAAGATGCTTTAGAGTATTATGATCAACGTGTTTTACCGAATATTAAACGGGAAGACTACCCACTATTTATTGATGATACAGGTGTTTAGTTAATGACGCTAAGTTCAAANGATAAAATTTTGCGGTTTTCACGTTGTTCAAAATGTGATTTATATAGACCCGGTATTGATCCAACACTAGATTGGATTGAACAGATAAGAGGTGCAACGATCATGTCCGGGAAGTTAAAAAATTTGGGCGAGATAGCCAAGATAGAGGAGGGTTTGTTATGCAGCCTATGCAAGGAAGTAACCAAGAAGAAGATAGAGATGCTGTGGAGGTTGTGACGATAGGTAGTTTATTAGCGGAAGAAATGAATAAAGAATTAAGAGGAGACTTACATGAACTTGAATACACTTATACAAATTGCTGCGATAGTTATGCTCGTAAACATATCCATGACGATGTTCTGGAGATGGGCTTACGGTAAACATTATATGTTCTATACTCTGTGGAAGCAGAAAGGGCAGAAAGATGGTTACACATTAGGTTATAGAGACGGAGCCTGCAATGTGAAAGCATATTACACGAAACATAAAAAAATGCCTACCAAAGATTGGGTACTAAAACAACAGGGAACATTAATCGACACGCTGGAAAAACTGCGTGGAACTGACTGAATTTATCCCCCAACTATAGTATAATATTATAGAGAGGAGGTTCTATGCCATCACTAACTGAAATATATTCGTCCCTAATTGAAAACCCAGATATACAGCCACCAGAAGGGGGAGATCGTGAAGCTTATGTTGTTGACCTTGCAAAGCAACGGTTACGACAATATAAGAACAATGAGAAAGCCCTTTCTTTAGGTATGGAAAAATCTGCTATTCAAAATTTTGCGGACTTCGTATTGGAGAAGTCTGAGAAGACTAGACAAATGTATGCTACTTTTATGGATGATAAGAAACTAACTCCAGAAAGAATAGAGTCTTCACTTAAAACTTTTGAGCGTAAAAATCCAGCTATGGGGAAAGTTAAGCCTGAAGATTTAGAGCAACTTGTTGAGGATGATGATAATGAGAAATCAGCGTATGTAGCTTTAAAAAGATTAAAACATATGCTTGATAATGAATATATTGAACATAATGAAAAAACTGGAGGATTTAGAACAAATCCAAATAAGGTTACTCAAGTTCAGGGGGGCGAGGCATTCGGTGGAATTCTTGCACCCGGTCACCCTGCCGCAAGGCAGAAGCAGAACACAAAAGCAAAGGATAGGCTTAAAGCGGGTAGAGACTTTGAAAAAGTTAAACGGGCATATGTAACTCAAGAAGAAGGCTCTAGAGATTTAACTCGTGAAGAACAAAGATTACTTGATAAATATGCTGATGATATCGAGGCTGGTTATTTCGATGATATTCTTGATGATGAGGAACGGGAACAAGAAATTAAGAACGCTGAAAAAGGTGCTACAGGGACAATTTCCACAGAACGAAGTGAGGATGAAAAACCTGACGATTTAGATAAAAATATTAAAGAAAACTATTCAAAAGTTGAAGCCTTCCAAAGAAAGCTTGCTGAAGATCAAAGAGAGGCTGCTGACAAACAGGCTAAATCCGAAGACGCTGAAAAACAATGGGATACTTTTGAAACAAAAATAAAAAGTACTTTAAAAAAGCATTTTGGAAAAAGGGCGGAATTTAAAAATACCGATTGGAAATCTATAGAATTAAATGATCCCAAGATTTCTGGAATGATTGATTATCTAGGGGCTGAAGCTAAAGAAGGTACAAAGTCACAGAAAGCAACCGTATTAGGCATTCATGATGCAATACGGAAACTACCTAATTTATCGGAATCTTTTCAAGATGAAGAAAAAGCAGCTGCATATGACAACTTCTTTTCTGATGAAGAAGAAGATTCTCCTAGTAATAAATTCTATAGAAATAATTCCAATCTTACTCTGAGAAGTGATATGAGTGATGGAATACGTAGAGCCACAATAAAACATTTTGGAGGAGATGTAAATAATATAACTAAAGAAGCTATTGCAGATTTAGCAGATGAAGACCTAAATAAAATTTGGGAAGATTCACACAACTATGTAACTGAATCAACCAAAAAAGATTTAAATCCAGAAGATATAAAAGAAAAGAAATTAAGTCTTCTTGAAAGAACTTTTCCAACGCAAATTCCTTTAGGTACTTTTAAAGATGCTTATGATGAATATCAAGCGGAACAACAGAAACAATCTCTTGCAAAAGTTGATGAGGGTGGAGATGCTGCGGAAGCAGAATTACAAAGCTGGTATAAAGATGAGTCATTACAACATTTACGAGATACTTATGGTTTTGACGACAATCAAATAATGGAACTCGCACATAAAGAATTTGAGAGGACGAAGGGTAAAAAAGGCCCTGATGGGAGTAATAAACCAGCGGATAAACAAATTAAATTAAGTGAACTTGACACAAAGACATTTAGAGAGTACCATAAAAATTTCTTATCTGGTAAAGAAGAAATGACCGTTGATAATATGGCTGGGGCTATGAGAGAAGGTAAATCTATTCATGTTAAAACTGGACAACGAACCAAATTAAACTTTAATAATAACACTAATCAGGGTGCGACACAGTTTAATACTTGGAGAAATAATGCTTTTGAGCAGTTTATTAAAGATGCTAAAATAGCACCATTGGCTTCCGATAATCGTAAAGATATTGAAGAATCTTTTTGGGAACAAGTCGCTGAAAAAACGGGATTACCTTTAAGTCTTGTACGAACAGGTTCAAATGAAGACCATACTGAAAAAATGAAGTTACCAAAAAAAGATTCTGATGGTAAGATTATGCTAGACAAGAAGGGGGAGCAGATTGAAGGCAAATTAGAATCTGATGAGGAATATGTAGCTAGTGGAGGAACATTAGGTTTAAAACCTATATTAGATTCTAATATGAAACAAGCCATTCATGGAGCAATGCGATCTATATATCTCAAGGAAATGACCGATAGAAAATTACCTTTTATTGATGATTTAATTCCTGAAAATGCATTACCTATTACAGAGTATGACGATTTAGAAAAAGTAGATACTGCTGATCCAAATATTAATAAGCGTCTACAAGACCATTTTAATCGACAAATGGCATTAGCTTCTAAAGTAGACGATGGTAATATAAAAAAGTTGATAGAGAGAAATAAACAATATCGTGGACAGGGTATTGATCCAACGCATTCGGCACAAGGATTTCTTAATAGAATACAAAATAATCAGGCGGGTATTGATTCTAAGGAATTAAGAGATGAGGTTCGCAAAGAAGCAGACCAACATACTATTTTCTTGCCGCCAGAAGACGGTCTAGATTGGAATTCAGATGATGCCCTTAATCAATTCATGACGGCTGCGGGAATTACAGATGACACAGATGCAGAAGAGCAGGATGTATCAGAAAGCAGTACTTCAGAAGAATCTTCTGCTTCAACAGGCGACCCTAATGAGATAAAAGATATTACTCCAGCAGATTCAACTGTGGAATCTCAAGAACAAGATACTACTGAAGTAGAAGTTGATTCGGAGGATGAAGCTAAATCGGCTGTAGATAAACTCGCACAAGAAACGGCAAAACGAAATATAGCCCAATCCAAAAAAACTGATTTGGACAGAAAAACAAAACAGGTTTTTGATAGGACTACTTCAGATGAAGATAGGCTAAAAATACTTGATGATATTATTGAAGAGCATGGACAGGATGCCGTGGATAGTATGCTAACTAATTTAGCACAAATTGATTTAGATGCGGCTAAAAATAATGAGTCTCAAAATCCTGCGGGATTGAATAATCAACGACAAAATATTCAAGACGCTTTAAAAGAGAAAGCTTCTGAAGGAGTAGACAACGTTATTAATCAACATTCGGATATAGAGGGTGCTAAAGAAGAACCATCTTCTGAGGCATCTGATATTGATAAAATTAAAGATTTAATTAATACTGGAAATTTTTCAGATGCTGCACAAAAGAAAATTGACGCAGCAACTAATTTAAATGAGTTGGAAACAGCTGTTGGTAGAACACAAACCCCAATTACAATTAATAGTGTTCCTTTAAGAGGAGCAACTTTGTTTGAAATGATGCGATCAGGTTTATTTGCTATGGATGGCTCACCTACAAATCGAGGAGATAAGTTCTTAGACCTTATGGGAGAAAGATTTGAGTCTGTTACCGATATGTTTACAGATGATATGCAAAAAGCTTATACTGAAAAATATGGCACTGCATTTAAATTTGATAAAGATAAATATTCATTATCGAAAGCTGCCTTATCTCATATGGTTGCTAAATGGAATAGTTTACAGGATGAGGATAACCAAATTCCGTGGGAAGATAATGTATTAAATGAAGACGGTACTGAAATAACTAAGATTAATGGTGACCCAATAGAAGAAGGATTTTTTGAGAAAGATTTTACTTATGGGGATGATGCTCCTCATTTTAAAGAGTCTATATGGGGTGAAGATGGCGAAGTGGCAGGACATGATGTATTTTCTCGTATGTTATTAGCAGGAATAATTTCATCTAGATTAAATGGGGCAGGAGAACAAGGTACACAAGCTGCGTTTAAAGAAATATTTGATACTGGTGGTATTGCTCGACCTTCTGATGAAATAATAAATAATCAAGATGAAATACCTAAAAAGAATGACGAAATTATAAGTCCACAAGAATTAAAAGATTCTAACACAAAGATAAAACCTCCGAAAGGTAATTCAGTTGATGCCGTAGGTTCAGAAAATCAACAAGGACAACCAATTGAATTAAATGTTGATAAAGAGACAGGTGAAATCAAAGAGGAACCAGTTGATCCAAAGGATGCGACTAATGTAGATTTCTCTGTTGGTACACAGGCAAATATGTTTGGGGATCAAGATTTATCTGGTGACACAGAAACCGAGACTGATACAGATACAGCTGGGGTTGATGATGTTGGATCAGATATTGGCGGAGACGATGGAGACAATGGAGATGATGTTGACGAAGAGGTTGCTGATGAAGATGATGATGAAGATGAAACTCCATCTGGGACATATAGCGAACCTCGGACTCCATCAAGTAAGGGAACGCCACCTACAGAGACAACAAGTAAAAAAGAAAACCAAATCAATAGAATGATGAAAGAACAATTTGGGGACGATTGGAAAGAGAGGCAGGCAGATGATGACGCTATTGATGCTTATCACGAACATCTATCAGATATGGACGATAAAAAATTTGGTGTTGCGTATGACAAATATCATGATCGAGAAATGAATAGACGATCACAAGGTGAAGCGGCGGAAGAAAAAGATAGAGCCGCAGCGGAAAAAACACAGGCGGATGAAGAGGCAAAGGCTCAAGCTGAAGAAAATAGGTTACAAGAAGAAGCTACTAGAAAAGAGCAACGGGTTAAAATGGTACAAGAATTAAAAGATGCTAAGAATTCTGATGGTTCTAGTGTACTACCTGAATCCGCCCACCAATATTTAGATTCCGAAACTGATTTAAGTCATGATGAAATTGTTGCTTTACATCGTGAAAATGTAAGAGATAAAGCATTTACACATGATGATCCACCTCCAGAATCTGAAGAACCTATGGATAGAGAACAATACTTTCAAGAACTTGCTGATTATGATGGGATTGACTTAGAAGAAGCGGAAAAACGATATGGCGAAGATGGAACATTTTCTGAAGATGAGTTTAAAAAGAAAATACATAATATGTTTAATAAACCTAAAGTTATACCTGAAGACTTAGATCGAGATGGTATGTTAGATAAACTCGCTGAGTTGCGAGATATGTCTAGAGAGGATATTGATACTGAATATGAACATCATGATGATAAAGAAATACGACAAGTATTACATGGTCAAATCAATCAAAAAGCTTCTAGAGAGGTTGCTGATAAAAAGACAGAGCAAGCTAGAGTTGGTAAACAAAATGCTCGTGATGCAAACGCATCCCTAAAGCATCAATTTAAAACTCCTATGGAAGTAAAAGATGAATTTGATCCTAAACGGGAACGTGCTGGTAAAGATGGTGAAATGTCTACGTCAGAAGCTGCGGACATGTTTAGGTCATTATTACAACACGCTTCACAAAACCATCATCATTATGATGAAGATGGTATAGAACGATTGAATGAATTAAACCATAATCTTGTACGCCATTTAGAGAAAAATCCTGAAGGAATGGAAGAATTAGATAAAATTCATTCTGAAGTTCAAATGGCAACCGATCTCGATATAGAATATGGATCAGATAAATGGTATGAACATTTAGATAAAACCGCAGCTGATCGGGCTGAGAAAGAAACTCGTGAACGAGAAGATGCCGAAGCTGAAGAGGCGGAAGCGAATAAAAAGTTCGATGATAGGGAAATAGCTGTAGATAGGGCTTTTGCTCACCCACACCATAAAGATCATTCTAATAGACTACATAGTTTTGATTTAGAAATCGAAATTGGTGAGGACGGTAAACCTACAGTCACAAGTGCTGACCACAAAGGTGGTATACATCACTTTGAACATTCAGATGGGATTGTTCGTGAAAATTCACACGATTCCGCTTCTCATCGAGGATCAGGACGTTCAGAACATGCTCCTTATGATCCTGACCATACTCCAGAACAAAATGAATTATATCAAAAGATACATGCTCATAGGCAACGTATGGATGACTTAGAAAGCCCAATACGTGAAACTGAACGTAAACATTCAAAAGAAAAAGCTGATCAACAAAGTAAGTTTGATGCTGAGTCTAAAAAACGGTCTAAATTACATGGACGAAGACGAACTGGAATTCAAGAGAAAATGAGTAAACAACATTCAGAATTAACTGAAGCCTACGATAAAGATATGGAATCTCTTTCAGCTGATCTAGATGATGTTACAGGCTCTAATCAAGATCAGATGGACGCTTTACGAGAGGAAAAGAAAGCTGAACATAGGGAACTAAGACGTAGACATGACAGAAATGCTGCTACATCTAAAGAACGAATGGATGCTAGTGGAGCAGCTATGAGTGATCAACACGAAACACATGCAAAAGCATTAGAAGATTTAGATGCTGAACATGAACAAGACCGTGCTGACTTTGATGCCGGGACAGGAAAATGGGGAGAAGAACTACAGAGAACTAATCCTGAAGTTGCTGCTCGTTATGCTGATCCTGACCAACGGGAAGCGGTTAAAGAAGAAATGTATAATACCCATTCTAGACTACGGGCAGAATTAGAAAATGCTCATGCCGATCGAATCGAAAGTATGGAAGCTTTCCACGCTGAAAATACAACTTCACATGATGATACTACAACTCAACATGCCAATGAACAAGAGGAATTTGAAAGAACTTCTAAAGACGATGTTCAAAAATTGCAAGGAGAAATTGTACGGGCAACAAAAGAAATTCGGGATAAAATTAATAAGAGAACAGATGCATATAAAGAATCATCTGATAAAATTTCTGCTGAAGCAAATGATGGATATGATAAAATTGATAAATATGTTGAGGCTACCGAAGCAGAGTATCTAGCTGAACATGATGCCAATAAAGAATCTTTATCTTCTAAACATCAAGGCGAATTAGAGGAAGTTGTGGGTGCTTCGGGCAGCGATATGCTAGACGCTTCTAAAATTGATGGAATGTTAAAAGATGAATATTTAAATTCTGCTGGAGATGATGAAGTAGTAAGAGAAAGATTGAATCGCAATTTAGATAGTTCTGATCTTGGAGCAACGGAAAATTCTCATACTCGTCATGCTGCGGAAGAGTCTACTAGAATACAGGGAGAAGCCCAAGAAGCTGCTCAAAGTATGATGGATGATGATACGCCTCCTCCGGGATCACCTAGTCCATCAAATCCTAATCTTGTATATAAACCGGGGCCGGGTAAGAATTGGGTAACTCGTGATTCTTATAATGCTGCTGTAGCAAAAGGATTACTTGCTAGAAATAATAACTCTATATCCTTTAGTAATCAAGGCGGAAATATAATTGCTCATCATGGAACTAATTCATGGGAAGTAAGTGAGGGTGTAGAAGGTAAAGGTGCTAGAACTTCACAAGAAGCTATAGGTAATACAATTCATCATGGGGCATCTCAATGGTCAGATGAAGACGGAACATCTTTTGCAGATAAAGCAGCAACTTTAAAAGAAGGTGAATCATTTGAAATTTCAAATGATCACTTTAATCAACATAGTCCAGCTTTAGTTAGAGGTTTGAAGGGAGAGAAAGCTGATGGTACTACACCTTCAACTGATGATACACCTACGGAAACTGGAGAGACTCCTGAAGAGCCTAAACAAGGTGCTTCAGCTAAATTCTTAGGGCGTATGGGAACAAATGTGTTTAGTCCTGCGGCACAAGCTATGAAACAATCTACAAATAAAGCTAAACAAAATTTCGCAAATGATTTAAGGTCTGGTCGATGGGCAAAAACAAATATGACTGCTTCTGGAGAAGGGACAGATAAACGATATCAAGATGGTTATACGTGGTATGGTAAACCTAAGAATATTGATCCAGATAAAGATCATGTTGGACAAGCTAGTTTAAGTCGAGAATTAAATAGGTTTAATCCTTTTAAGGGACAAAAAGCTAAAGCAGAGATTTCTACTGAGAATCAAATAGAAAATCGAAGTAGAGCAGTACAAGCATTACAAACACATGTACAAGGGCAGAACTCAACTCTCCGACAGATGGGAGCAGCAAGTTCGCCAACAATTAAACCTACAGTTGGGGCTTCCACTCAAACTTTACAAGACCATGTTCAAAATAAACAAGGTACTGGTACAACTCCTCCAACTCCTCCAGCAGCAACTTAAATGGGTATAACGAGTATAATAGTCTATAAGGGGGCTATATAATGAGTTTAGATAATCTTAAACAATTTTATAAATCACATAAAGAGTCTGTTCATCAACAGGTGTCAGAAGATGGTCATGCCACTCACGGCGATGAAGCTATTCAAGAACGAACAAAACATATTCTTGAAGTAATGTCACGTAAAGATTCTTATAAGAACGATCTTAACAATAAAGATATTGAAAAAGCTACTTATCCCGCACCTGATTATGCTGCGATCGCTACCAAACTATGTCAAACAACTCATGGACATGATGACTATAGTCCCGGTTCCGCAGGAGCAAAATGTCGAGATACATTAGCAGCAGCTATGGAAGCTGATAAAGGCCCCGGTGGAGCAGGCCCAGCGAATTGGGTAGAGGATGAAGGAAAACAAGCTTCAAGTAAAGTAAAGAAATCTGAAGATGGGAAACCCCTTAAAAAATTAAGTCCTTATATGGAGCGACTAGGGGCAGCTATTGCTGGATGGTTAGTAAGTGATGATGTAGTTAGGGCTGGTGGAGGATCACCACGAGGTAATATGTCAGATCAGCAAGCCAGAGAATGGGAACGAACTCTCTCAGCCGCTGAACGAAGGCAGTTAGAACGACAGGGACGCAATCGAATGCGGAAAAGAGCAAGCGATAAAAACAACGCTTATACGGATATGCAAATTCATTTTGAGGATGGCTCAGATGAATATGTTCGTAAGGCTCCGTTAAAAAACGGAATCAATCTTAATAAAGAACATTCAGCGGCTCCACCTAGACAAGGATTAATGTGGGATGCTGTGAAACATAGGTGGACAAGACCTGAAAACATTGGACATACAGTAACAGAGGTTCAAGGTAAGAAACGTGTACGGGGTCAGGGAACAGGGGTTCATGAACGATCTGTTGGTGGGCATGGTGGAGGAAGTACTCGCCGAATGGAATCAGGAAGAAGGTTTAGAGGGGCGACTGATGCAGGAACCGCTAGACCACACGAATCAAAAGCAGTAGGAAGATTAGCACGTAGAACGAGAACACATAAATAGAGAGGAAATATGAAATTAAATAGCTTTTATAATAAGAAACTTTCTGTTTCTAAGCCTATTTCATCTCCAATATTCGTAGCGAATGAGATAAAAGAACAGGAGTTAATGCAGCAAATTACTGCATTAGAAGCAAAAGTTAAACAATATGAAGAAAGTATAATAGAGCATGATAAGATTCAAAGATTATCTAAAGCTTTAAAAGAAGAAAATTACGATGTAGTATTTCGTTTAGAGCAGACTGAAGAAGCATTACGAAATAGTGAATCAGAATTAGAAACTTTTGAAACTTTAGAAGAAGCTAATAAAACATATAAAGAACGTATTGGAGAATTAGAGAGTTCTAGTAAAGTATTAAGTGCCACTCTTTATGAGGCACAAGAAAATAGTAAAAAATTAAATTATGAGATGGGACTTATAAGAAAACAAAATAAGGATTACCAAGACAAAATTGAATCTTGGAATTTACAAGTAAATGAAGCGGAAGGAATAATTATAGGTTTAGAAGACGATAAGCAAACATTAGATGAGGCTAAACGAGAGGCAGATGCAGAACGATCAAAAGCTGTATCTCAGTTTAATGAAATGAAGAAAACGATTGAACAGTTGGATAATGAAAAGAATTTTTGGAAAGTATCTTCCCAATCTTATGAAGATCAAATGTCTGAGTTGGGTCGAGTGGAAGATCAATTACGTTCTTGGACAGGTAAATTAGAAAATCAATTAGGTGAAGGGCAATCAAATAGTAAAAAAGATAAAACAAAAATAACACAGTTAAATAAAACAGTTAAGGAGATGGCATTAGTACTTGAAGATTTAACGGATCATAATAATTATTTAATTGATTTTAATACTGCTTTAAAAGTAGAATTATCAAAACCGAAATATGTTTCCGCAGGATCAGTACAGGGAGGAAAATTTCCATTAGCAAGAGAAAATATACGTACAAAACATTTAGGTACAGGAAAACCAACACTATTAAAATTCAGACCGAAGGGGGACGAAAATGACGACAACTAATAGACCTTGGAGACAAGAGATAGAGCTGCTTCAAAACTATCCAAAACATAAGACTTTTACTTTTACTACATCTAGTGGATCAGCAGAAACCTCCGTAGATATTTCTAGTTTCATGGAGGAGTGTAATAAGATTTCCTTCGTGGTGGAGTTAGGGGCAGCGTATGTTGCTTTTGATGAAGATGCTTCAGCAACTACGATGTATGTACCGCAAGACGAGGGTTATTTTGACGATGCAATTTATATAGGGAGTAAAATTAGTATTCTCCGAGCAACTAGTACAAATGTTCGTATTCGGGGAATTGCTTGGGGGAGGTAATACATGCCAGTTCGTAGAGGAATGGGCGGCTTATCATCAGGAGCGGGAGGCAATTTATTTGACCGTCCCGGTTTTTTTGATTACGCCGAAGTAGATAACTTAGTTCTTAATGCAAATTTATTACTTAAATTACCAAGTGAAACTTATGGTATTTACTTAGGGCATGGAGACACATCTTCAGCTGGTCAACATTATACGGCTACAATTCCCGCATTATCTGCTGATGGAGAGATGGTTNTAACAACCGCCACTCAAACNTTAACTAATAAAACATATGTAAATCCTGTTCTAACTACAATTTTAGATGCTAATGGAAACGAACAATTAATTCTTACTCCTGTTAGTAGCGCAGTTAATTATTTAACTATTACAAATAGTGCTACAGGTAATCCTCTACTTCTTAATGCTCTTGGTACAGATACTAATATAGATGTTAAAATTGTCCCTAAAGGTTCTGGTAAAGTTCAAATTACTGGTGACCTTCAGATAGATGGTACAACCACAACCATAGATTCAACAACATTAACTGTAGATGATAAAAATATTGAAATGGGTTCAGTCGATTCTCCTACTGATGTTACTGCTGATGGGGGTGGAATTACCCTTAAAGGCGCAACTGATAAAACAATTATATGGGATAACTCAAACGATAATTGGACTTCTAACCAAGATTGGAATCTTCCAACGGGTAAGGTATTTAAAATAAACAACGTTTCTATGTTAAGTAGTACCTCACTAGGGTCTAGCGTTATAAACTCCTCTCTGACCTCCACAGGGGCCTTAAATAGCGGGTCTATTACCTCCGGGTTCACCTCAATTGATGTGGGTGCTGGAGCAATTACAACAACCGGTACAGTTACAGGTGGACAACTTACAGTTGATAACATTACAATCAATGGAAATACCATTAGTTCTTCTACTGGTAATATCACTTTTAACGCTGCGAGTAGCTTAGATTTTGGTGACGACTCAATATTAAACGTAGGTACTCTTACATTAGATGCTATACACGGGGATAATAATGCAATTCAAATTGGCGATAACTCTGATGATGCCGTAAGTATTTACAGAGTAAATGCATTAACAGCCATTGGAGATTTGGATATTGGGGCGAATGATCTCAGAGCGCAAACAGTTACTGCTGACGGATTAACTGCGGGACAAGTTGTTTATACAGGTACTGCGGGAGTTTTATCAGCTGAATCAGGATTTGAGTATTCTGCTGNTAGTAACACGTTAACTGTTGGAACAATTTCCCCGACCAATATAAATGCTTTTACTCTGGGTGGAAAATTAACTGCTGGGTCTTCAGAAATAGAAGGTTCTGCTTTTGATATTAATGGCGGTACAGTTGACGCAATAACCAGTTTAACAATTGCTAATAATGTTGATGTTGGAAANTATACTGTTAGAGCAAATAACTTTTTAGCTGATTCCCATACTGCAACAAGAATATTTTTTGCTGGTACTGATGGAGTTTTAGCAACAGATAGTGATTTAACTTTTGCTACTGACACTTTAACAGTAACAAAAATCGGTGCTTTTACAGCGGTAGGCTCAATAGATTTTGATAGTGAGGAGATGACTAATGTAAACATAGATTCTGGAGCAATTGATGCAGCCACTCTTGGAGGAGCTTCAGCCGTTACAATTAATGCTGCTACTGTTGGAGGAGGTTTAACATGGAGTGCGGCACAAAACTTAAATAATCAAAATCTTACGAATGTGGATATTGATAGTGGAACTATTAATGATATTACAACATTTGGTATAAAACAAAGTGGCACTTCTTATGAAATGCAAATTGCGGTTGGAACTGGAACAGATTTAACTGCCGATAGGGTTCTTTCAATTGACCCTAANAATGCTGCTAGAACTGCTATTATCGGTGGAGATTTAACTTTTTCTGGTGCATTTATAACAGCTGGCGATGATTCGGTAACGTTAACAACTACTAATACAACTGATGTAACTTTACCAACATCTGGAACTTTAGCTACATTGGCTGGAAATGAAACTTTTACAAATAAGGTTTTAACGACTCCCACTATTGGAGATTTAACTAATGCGACTCATGCACATTCAAATAATGCATCAGGTGGGGTAGTCCCCATAGCTAACACTAGTGGAACATTAGCGGTAGCAAGAGGTGGNACAGGGGCAACAACTTTAAATAATCTAATTACTTTAGCTACACACACTACTGGAGATTATGTTGCAACTATAACAGGTGGAACAGGTATAACTTCTTCTGCCGCTACTAGTGGTGAAGGTACTACTCATTCTCTTAGTGTGGACGCTTCTCAGGGACAGATTACAACTGTAGGTGATTTAGATGCTGGGTCTATTACCTCTGGTTTCACTTCTATAAATGTAGGATCAGGGGCTATAAGTACAACTGGTACTGCGACAACTGGAGCCTTGGTTATTGGGGGTGATATTTCTACTGCCGCTGCTCAAGATTGGGACTTAATAGATAATACCGCTTCTGCTCTTAGTTTCGATGCTTCAGGAAAAACAGGTATTTTAGAAATAGATACCCGCAACGGGGCGGAACGAGTAACAATGAGTGGTGGGTTACTTGTGACAGGTGACTTAACAGTAAGTGGTACAACAACAACAGTTGCTAGTACAACAGTTACAATAGCCGATCCAATATTTAATTTGGGCGGTACTTCAGCTCCGGGTTCGGATGATAATAAAGATAGAGGAATCTCATTTAGGTGGCACAATGGTTCAGCGGCGAAAATTGGATTTTTTGGTTACGACGATTCTACGGGTAAGTTTACTGTTATTCCCGATGCTACTATTAATAGTGAAGTTGTGTCAGGTACTGCTGGAACGCTAGTAGCTACAACTTTTGAGGGAGCCTTAACAGGAAATGTTACAGGCAATGCTGATACAGCAACAACGGCAACTACTGCAACCAATGTTACAGCGACTGCAAATAACTCTACAGATGAAACTACATATCTTACTTTTGTTGATGGTGCTTTAGGCGGGACAGAAGGAATTGAAACTGATTCTGGATTAACCTATAATCCAAGTACGGGAGTATTGACAGCCGCATCATTTAGTGGGGCAATTGCGGGTGGTAATGTGGCAGATGATGCTATTACAAATGCTAAATTAGCAAATATGGCAGCTAATACAATTAAGGTACGAAATGCAAACAGTACTGGCGATCCTAGTGATCTCGCAGTAGCAACTACAGAAATTGTCATTGGAGATGGTACGGGATTTACAGCTGCGGCATTAAGTGGTGATGTAACAATGACAAATGCTGGAGCGGTTACAATTGCTACTAACGCTGTTCAAGCGGCGATGGTACACGAGGACGTAATTAGTGGGCGAACTGAATTAACCAGCGGTGTCGCTACTGATGCGGACTTTCTATTATTATGGGACGCTACGGATAGTACCTATAAAAAGGTAAAGCCAGATAATCTGGGTGTAAGTGGGTTAGCTTCAGGTTCTGCTAATGAACTTCAATATAATAATAGTAATTCTTTTGCTGGTGCGTCTAATGTAGAAATAAAAAATAACTCTTTAGCTTTGAAAGAGCAGTCAGCCCCTTCAAATACCTCTGGTTATGGAATGGTATATGCTAAAACCGATAATGAACTTTATTATAAAGATGATGGTGGAAATGAAACTAAAATCACTTCTGCTGGAGCGATTGCTGGTGGGGGAGCTTTTAGAGGAATTAAAGCTTATATAACTGGAAGTGGTACGAATTTATCCATAAGTAATGATTCGGCTACGACTCCTACTGCTTGGACAGAATCATATGATGTTGGGGCATTCCATGACGGAAGTACTAATACGGATAGATTTACATTTGGTACGGTTGGATATTTCTTAGTAACCATACAACAGGAATGGGAAGCTGATTCAGCTGGTTATCGAGAAATGGCAGTTACTTATCGTGACACATCTGGAAGTTCAAACAATGTAATTTTACGAGATAGAATTTTGACTCCATCTGCTCAAGCAACAGCGGTTTCAGGTGGAAGTACATTAGTATACGTAGATGATGTTGCCGACTATTTAACAGTTCAATTATATCAAAATAGTGGAGCCGCTTTAAATGCTAAAAGCGATACTGATGATAGTACATTTATTACTGTTTCTAGATTTGATATGGCAACTTCAGCATCCGGTACAGCATCTGGAACAGCAGGACATATACAGTTTTCCGATGGTAGTGGCGCATTTAATTCTGATTCTAATGCTATATTCTGGGACGCTACTAATAATAGATTAGGTGTAAATACAGGCAGCCCAGCATATTCAATTGACGCTACAGCTACTGGAACAGTTAGAGCAGCTACATTTACAGGTGCTTTAGCTGGTACTGCGACTAACGCTACACACGTTACTGTTGCTGATAATGAAAGTACTGATGAGAATGACTTAATTCCTTTCATTGAGAATGCTTCTGCTACAGGTGATGTGGGGCTAGAATCTGATGGAGACTTCCATTATAATCCAAGTACAGGGCGATTAACTGCTACACAATTAGCAGGCGCATTACAGACTGCATCACAAACAGCAATTACAGCAATAGGAACTATTACTACAGGTGAATGGACTGCAACGGCTATAGATGGTGGGTACATAAATGATAATATTATTTCCGGGCAAGCCGAGATAACCTCTGGGTTAGCGGCGGCTGACGAGTTATTATATTCTGATGCTGGTACGGTTAAGAGAGTTGGGCTAGATACACTAACCTCATATCTAGCTGGCGTTAATGCAGGTACTGTAACCAGTACAGGATTATCTGACTCTAGTGGCGTAATAAGTTTAGATATACAGAACATGACAGCATCTAGCACTATCGCAGATGCTGACCTAATTGTTATAGATGATGGTGCTGGTGGCACACTTAGAAAAATGACAAGAGCTAACTTTATTGAGAGTGCCGCTCTTGGCAGTATTAATATTGATGGTGGTGCTATAGATGGTGTAACTTTAGGCACTAACTCTGCAATAACTAATGCCGTAATAGATGACATAGCTATTGATGGTAAAGTTATCACCATGACAGGAGATACTAGCGATACAACAGTAATTACAGCAGGGTCTGATGGCACATTAAGTATAGTAACTACAGATGCGGCTGGTGCTGATGCGGATATCCAGATTACAGC
>JGI25134J35505_10000392_pt1 | contig 17602 bp, 12 predicted proteins | sample ETNvirnome_6_100_FD_35505 | JGI IMG/M metagenome (IMG submission 35505) | reverse complement strand
GTAAAAAGCGAATGATTTAATAGTACAGTTTGGTTGATTTCGCCTGATGCTAATTCTTGTCGTTCAAGATGATTTTGTACCAGCATGACGCCCATTGGACTAAAACCTGTAATGGCCGCTACTGCAATCATGGTAATATTCTTTGTCAGAGTCATTGTCATCTACCAATATGTTTTGGAATAATATGATGTTTATGTGTAATCATAATTATTCGCCGCCTGGATTTCGTTTAGTCCATCTTCGTATTGTGTCCGTTTCCCAGATTCGTATCGTCACCCAGAATATTGTGAACAACGCGGCTAAATCGGGCAACCAGTTTATCCACGCCGCTCCCACTACAGCTATTGATGTTGCGTCAATCATATACTTGACTTGCTCTCCACTCGGGTTGCTCATGACTCGCGACCTAAAATAGGGCCTGTCTCCACCTCACGCCAATCCTCACCCCCGGCGGCGATGCAGGTTATTCCTGATGGACTGCTGTAGATAATTGACCAGGCGTTGGTTTCTTTATTTACCGTGACTTCAAAGAGAAGGCCGTTCGTTCCAATCCCCCGAGCAACAACCCGCTCACCGTAATTTTCCAGCAGGTTAGCTATAGCGCTGGCGCGGTCGTTACAATCAGGAGATTGGGCCTGTAACGGAAGTTGCGCCCAGCCTACAAAGGCTACGAGCATCACCAATCCTCTGAACATGATCTTTCCTGACCTTAAATTATCTCAACGGCTGTTTTTCCATCTCTGCCCGAAAGGCATCTCTCACCTCTAATAAACGTATACAATTTGAGGTAACTCCGTATAGTCGGATCTTTTGTCGATATGGATAAATGACTTTGCCACACCAACCGTCCATCCTTCCTGTAAAGCTACTTTAATCAACTCTTTTCTGTACTCGCTATCAGGCACACTCACATCCACCGCGCAAGTATCTGTGCCGTATTTAGGGTTATCAATCAAATGAAAACTATTGGCGGAGGCCGGATAGCCTCGCTCCAATAGCCAATTAATATGGGCGCTTGTTCTACACGCACTTGTAAGGGTCATTGGTCTATCGAGCAATTCGCGCAGATCATCTAACTTTTGACCAAAATCATCAGCCAGCTTAACAATCTTAGCCGAAGGGCATTGAAGTTCTTCTTCTGTGAAATATTTTAACATTATCTTATCCCCAGCCCCTCCTTGACTAAACTCGACTTGGGTATTCCTGTAAACTCAGGTTGAAAATCTATTCCGAATGTCCGAACGGCATCTATAGCTTCGCCACCTTCGATACCAAGAATTTGTCCCAACAATCCTATCAATAGTTTTGATTTTTGGCTAATATTTCGACCTTTCACAAGAGCGAGTGCTTTATCAGGATCTTGAAGGGCTTCCTGCCATTTTACAAATAGTTTATCACCAAGAAACTTTTGCCCTTGAGTCAAGGCTCTTGCTCGTCGGTTTAATACACCTACATAAACTTTCAATGCCGCAAGGGGGAGTTGTGTCACATCTTTTTGCAGAACTTGTAAAGCACTAGACTGTTCAGTTCTTGACAGAGTTCCAATGTCTCTGAAAATAGTCTCTAAAACCTTGCGATGTTCTTTACCGAAAACCATATCATAGATTTTTGAATTATCTTTTAGTTCTCTTGAAGCGAGTGTGCTGGCATTCAAAGCGTCAAATGCGTCGTCTCTTGTCGCTGCCATCGTATCTTCAGGGTTCAACAATTTTCTAAAAAGAAGCCCACGAATCTGCTCTCTTGCTAAGTAGCGTTCTGTTTTTGGTAAGTATTTGAGAGCCTTGTACATATCTATGAATGCAGGAACTCTTTCTGCAACGCCCAACTTATAAATTTCGTCTACTAATTTGTTTGGTTCATTTACAATGGCTCTTCCTAAATCTGGTGTCAAAGTAACATTGCCCCCTAATGACACACGAAGAGTGTCCTGAAATTTTTCTATGCCTTTTAGATCAGCTTGTTGATTTGCGACATTAGTCATTTCTTCGCCAAGCCTGTCAAATTCACCCTTCTTGAATAAAGTGTTGATCCATGTTTCATTTTCGCTCATAAATTTACTATGCGCAGCTTGATCTGCTCTCACAACGGTAAGGTCATCTGCGTCTATGCCAATACGGATCCTTCGCCCAGCAAGATCTGCCCCTTCGCCCACTTCGCCTCTTACGGCACCCTGCATCGCTTGTTTGTAACGATAAAGAAGAGTATTGCGCATTAGCTCTAGCTGGTTTTTTCCCGGACGCATGGTAGCCATAATATTGCCAACCATATCTGGGTCAGCATTTGCAGCAAATAGTTTATTGGCAATCCTCCCGTAAGTTCCTTTCTCTAATCCTTCGGTCATGCCCCGTTGCCAAATTGTAGCTAATTGTTTTAGTTGGTTATTTGCTATTTCTTGTTGACCTGCATAATATTTTCCGTCTATAGTTTTCCCACCATAATTTGTATAAACACCACGATCAGCATTTGCTTCGTCAATTCTTCTTAGACCTTTGAGCTGTATATCTTCCATTTTTCCAGCCAGTGTACTAAGCGCTTCTCTTTGCGGTTGGGATAAATTGCCGCCGAGTTCATAGCGAGTAGACAAAATCAAGTCTTTCATTTGCCCATAATTTAGATTAATCTGCCCAGATGCTTTTCCTGCTTTTGTTTGTACGCGACGCACCATACTATTCCATGAATCTAAGAACCCTTTAGGGAATGCACCAGTAAGAGCAGCCGATCCCCAGTGTGGGGATCCACCTTTTTGTAATTTATCTACTTCCTTCAACAAAGGTCCAACGTCAAACGGTCGAGTAGGAATCCCAGCTTGACCTTGCCTAGCTAACGCTCGGTGGATTTGATTGAATCCTCCATAGACTCCAGTAAACCCATCAGGAAGGCCCATTATTGCGTTGCCTTTAGCTGTAAAACTTACGCCTAGTGCAGCCGCATCAGCAGATGTGGCAGAAGCAGTAATTTTTTCCAATTTGTCTATTGAATTACGGTTTGCTTCGAGCAGTTCATCTACTTGCTTGTTGACTTCTGCTTGTGCTTTTATAGGCATTCCTTTTTGTACGGCAGTGGCTACATTTTCAGATTGTGCTCCAGCAACTAGAGGCGCGTCAACTGCTGCTTCTCCCTCACCCCTTCTAACAATTTCTTCGCGCAATCCTGCTCGGGCTGATTCAGCGGCTGTGCCTTGCTCTGCGGTGCGTAAAACTTCGGCTTGTCTTAGATACGCCTGCCCCTCTTGAAACATATTTCTAGCGTCTTCCGGACCTAGTCCGCCAATACGGGAGCGCTCGATTAAATCTTCCCCTGTTTTTTGAAGAACAACACTTATAGGGGCTTTTGGTGACCAAGGACGAGCAGAAATTTCACCAAGATTAGTCTTTCTGAAATTATCTACTGCTCGTTCAAACTGCTCTACTGTCAACCCACCTTTCATAGCATCCGCGCCAGTAGTGCCATACAAAGCCAGCCGCCCTAGCTTAAAGATTGCTCGCATCCCGACGTTTCCTGCTATAGAAAACAGCGCATCGGGCATCGCTTTTAAATGCAAATCCAATTCTTGAATTACTAAAGGATTGCCGTTTTTATCATTAAAGCCTTTTTTAACAAAACCTCCAAGACGCTCATCTACTTTAAAACCATATTTCCGCAAAGATGTTCTCAATGAAAGCGTGCGCCCATAATAAGCTCCTAATGCGCCGCCAACTATGCTTCCACCAATAGCCGTTTTTGGACCAACCATTCCTCCTGCAAGAGTGCCGACAGCCATCCCTAAAATATCACCACCGATAACCATGAGTTCTGGAGCAACTTCCATAATATCTGCCCATTCCAGTTTTACTGGATCAAACATAGTAGGTTGGTTAGTTTCGGGATGAGTGTAAACGAGTTTTGGACTTCCTTCGAAAATTACTTGTCGGAGGTCCAAGCCATCTACTGTGGCGGTTCCTTCGCCATACCGTTTATTAAAAGATTCAGCCAGTAATGGACCAAGAGTCTGTTTAGCTAATCCGGGAGAAATGCTTTCTAATTGATTTATCCAAATTGAAGCTCTCCTTACTTTTTCAATTGTTTTTTGATCTTCTTTCGTTCCTTGAACTGTACCGTAATCACGGAGAAGAACTTTTGCTTCAAACTTAGGAAGCTCAATCAATCGTCCTACTTTAGCAAATTTTCGTAAGTAAGGAGGGATATAGTTTTCTGACTCAGGGTCATCATAACCTTGAGGAAGATCTCCACGTATATCAGCCGCAGAAGGTGTGCCTCTAAAAAGTTCTTCTATCATGCGCTTGTATTTTGCATCGGCTGAAATAGCCCCTCGCTCGCGAAGAACTTTTGCCCTTGCTATTTGCTGTTTTTCTTCTTCAGTAGGGAGAGAACCAAACATTCGACGGAAAAAATCAGTAACAACATTTCCTTCAGCCGCAGATATATCCTTAGGATCTCTTGTTTGAATTTCAGCAGGACCGTAATACTGTCGAACAAATTCACGAACTCTCGGAGAAAATGATTGTTCAGTTTCACGACTAAATACATCAGATTTCCCAAGCAGTCCTTGTTCTTGTTCAAAAATACTCCGAGGATCTTCTCCTCTTTCTAATAATTGTAGAAGTTCAGCATTGATGTCTTTTCCTGGTGTAAAGTCTTCTGTTGTTGGAGAAGTAGTACTAGTAGTACTTCCAGGAAACAACTCTTCTTTAGTAACTGGTGCAAATAAATCTGTCATACTACTTCCTTACTAGGGTGACACAAACAGGTCACTATTTTCTCTATAATACTTCAAATATTGATTAACCAACTCTGTCACCGCTTCTTCTGAAAAACCAAGAACCTCGAGGCGGTTCGCTGTTTCAAGCGATTTTATTCTAATTGTAAAATCCTTCACACTTGATACAGGGTTGTACTGGCCTCCTGGAAAAAGCACTTCTTTATGAATAGTTCTGAGAGTGTTAGGCATTCGAGCAGTGTCTACTAGAGAAGTAAACGCGCCACGATTATTTTGAGGAATTCCTAATTCAAAACTTTGATCTACCGGCAAAAAGCGTCGCGTACCATCAGCTCCCCCACCATCAGCTCCCCCACCCGTTTGTCCAGAGCTTTTTCTAAATTCAGGAAGTAAATGAAATTGAAGACGATATGGTTTGATCTTTCCGCTGGCGTCTTTGTCGTCTTGTGCTGCTCTCCACATATTATACATTGGAGTTGTTGTGTCCATTGGATCAGAGGCTTCGGCAGCTCTTCTTAGGAGTGTTTCTACAACATTTCCGTTTCCAGCAGCGATTATTTCGGCATGTTTTTTTCTTTTCTTATCGGTCATCCGGAACACAGCTTCTTCAAAATAAGAGTTATTTGCGTCCTGCACGGCTCCCCTTAAAGTTGTTAAAATTGCTTCTGGAGTTTGAGCAAAAGAACTACCGTCCCAGCCAAGAGTTAATAGAGCATTTTTAACGTCATTGTCAGTAAGTTTCCCGCCCTCTCTTGCGCTTGCCAACGCAAAAGCAAGGTTTACAAACATAGATTCTGCTCTAGCTCGGGTTGCTTTGTCTTGGATAGCTTGCCCACCAAATATAAGTGACCCTGATCGTATTACTTTCAACCCCTTTTGTAGTTCCCGTTGACCTTCATCTGATAACTCAGAGATAATTCTTTGTGAACCAATTTTTATTGAATTGACAGTACCGTTTGCCAACTTTTGCCATTGGTTGTTTATTCTAGTTTGCCCTTTTTCATCTGAGATACCAACTACATTAGAAAGTATCCTTGCTCCTGATTCTAAAAAATTCCCAAAATCAGTAACAGTCGAAGCAATATATTGTCCTCGTTCGTCCATTAATAATGGTTTAATTTGATGGGCCAATCTATTAAGATTAACAAGGCCCAGTGACCGTCCTCTCCATTGTTCCTCTGCTTGTTTTGTCCCAAATCCAGCAATCATTGCTTCAGCATCATCGCCTGTAGCCGATATAACTGAACCATCCACGTCTACAACAGTCATTGTTGTAGGAGTTTGTGTAGAAAACTGTTTTCCAGCAAAACCACCAATACCAAGTTCTATCATTTTCTCAAGGATATTGTCTCTACTGGGGTCAATTTTCCCACTCGCTATGGCTTGTCCATACGCTGTTTTGTCATAAGAAAACACACGTTTTGTTTTATCGCCTGTACCTACTGTAACTGTAGCCATATTAGGCTGTAGTTTAGAGTAGTCCTTAATTTTACCACCAAGAATCTTAGGATATTTTTCAGGGTTGAGGAGCACATCTTGTAAAGTCAAATTAGGATTAGATCTCCGGCGTGCGCCAAATGCAGCTTCGTTAATATAGAACTTAGTTTGGGTGCCATCTTTATTTATAAAAGAGCGCTCAGTATAGTTGGGCTTATCAGTGAGTCGTGTTTCAGTAATAAATCGCCAAGTCGGAGTCGCAGTTTTTACTTTTGCTGCATAAGCATCTTTTTCAGCTTGTGAAGCAGTCGCAGGAGGAGCAGGATTATCTGCAAACCACTGTTCTCTCGCCCCTTCTTTTGTAATAATAACCTCGGTTATGTTTTCTCCGTCAGCGTTCACAGAATTTAATGTGCTGCTTGTGACATTATCAGCACGTTGCCCTATTACAAGTGACTGATAGTTTTGTACGAGCGGGTCTTTTGCAATGATCTTTGAAAGGAACTCAGTCATAGTTCCAATTTGATTTTGCGGGTTAGCTTTATTGAATTTAGCGCGAGCCGACTCTAAATCTGGGCGAGAAAAGTTCAGATCAATACCACCAAATTTCATACTATCTAATTTTACAGGAGTCTTTGTAATGCCCATCTGTTTTGCGGCGTAAGACTCTAATAACAGTTGCGTGGTGGGGTGCAGGAGTTGTTTTTCTGTTACTCCCGCTCTCAGTAATTCACGGTATTGTTCCCCAAAAGCAGCTATGCCCAAAGCTCGTTTTTCTTCTTGACCAGCAGGGACAAGGTTAATCACCCTGTTGATCGAGTCATTATACGCACTGCTGGCAGCTTTGTCTAAATCAAGATCAGCTTTAGCCTTCGCTTTGTATGTATCAAGAATTAATTTTTTACGAGCAGCATCAGCGCTCTGTAATTCCATAGCAAGAGTGGCAACTTGAGCTTTTTCTTTTCGTTTCCGCGCTCGCTCTGTAGCAAAAAACGCAAAGCCCTTTTCTCCCGCCGCACCAATATCCGCAAGAAGACCACCAAATCCTTGTTGTCCAGTTTTTGAGCTAACTGGACCTTTCATCAGGTTCAGCCCAAATAGGAACATAGGTGCCGCCCAGTCAGGCACATCCGCTTCGTCTTCGTCTACACCAAGAAGTTTTTTAGATTCTTCTTTCCAGTTATCGTAGTTAATTTCAGATGGACCAAGTGCTTTTATAAGAGCCGCCATGTCTGGGTCTTTATCAGCGTTAAGAAGACTTGACGCTAGATTAGCTGCGTTGGCTTTTGCTGCGTTTGCGTCAGCGTCAGTAGCTCCTTTGGATTCGGCTATTTTGCTTTCTGCTGCCTTATCCGCAGCCGCAAGGATAGAGCTAGCCCCTGCGTTTACCCTTTCATCTAGTTCATCCTCACCTAGGTTCAAGGATTGACCAGCATTTTCTGCCGCTAGAACAATTTGGCTTCGTGCTTCTAAAAGTGCGCTAATATCAGCTTGGGGTACTTGCTCCTGCCGTGCCGCATTGATCTGAGCGGTTGCTTGATCATACTGCTGTTGAAAATTAAGTTGCGGTTGCGGGGAGGCAATTATCTGTCCTATAGGTTGCTGTCCTGTAGGTTGCTGTCCTGTAGGTTGCTGTCCTGTAGGTTGCTGTCCTGTAGGTTGCTGTCCTAAAGACGCAACTTGAAGCGGTCGGGCAGCGACAGGCACAGGTTGTGCGACAGGCTGTGGAGGGCCAAGACCCCGCAAATTATAGATTCCTCCCGCTACTTGTGCTGGATTTACTCCAGGAAGATGCCTTTGACCGAACATCTGCCGTTGTAAAGGATCTATTGCCACTGTACTATGTTCCTCTTGCTGCACTTATGGCCGAACTTGTCAAATTAGGATTATTAAATAAGTACCCTGTTCCAAATCCTCCTTGACCAAAGATACCCGCCAGACTAATTCCCGCGCCTAATGCCTGAGATAGTGGATTTCCTCGTGGATCAGTGCTTTGACTTAATGTTGAAGTTGTGCTTGGCGTACCTTTGAGAATATCACCCATATACCCAATACGCTGATAGGGTTCGTAAGTTTGTTGCAGTATATTCTGCCGTTCCATATCATAGGCTCTTTGTGCTTGCTGTTGTTGCTGGCCACCAATCTGGCTAAGAAGTGCAATATCTTGTGCGGGGAGCTGTTGAGCTAATCCCGCTAACCCACTGTACGCTCCTCCTAGTCCTTGCTGCCCCTGTGCAACATTTTGCTGCCCTGCTGCAAGAGCGCCTTGCCCTGTTGCAAGTTGACCGTAACCTTGCGCCAACGCTGCTCTTTGTGCTCCTGCTTGACCGTAGCCCTGAGCCAGTGCTTGTCGTTGAGCGCCCATAGCCCCATAACCTTGAGCCAGTGCTTGTCGCTGGGCGGCTTCTGCCCCAACTTGCTGTCCTAGTGCTCCTCTTTGCGCAGCACCTTGCTGCATTTGAGAAGCTATAGACGCAGGAAGCTTATACTGCAACTGTTCAATACCCGTTAATTGTCCGGGAAGTTGTTGAAGTCGCCCCGCTTCTCTTTCTGCTGCACCCAGAGCTTGACCATATCCTTGGCTCAATAATCCTGCGATATTTCGTTGGGATACATCAGCGAGATTCCGTTCTAGCTCCGCACTTTGTATACCTGACCGCGAACCTCCAAAAGCGCCAGAACCAATAGCTTGTTGATTTGCTCGATTTCGAGCCAATTCAGCTGAACGTGCTGCTTCTTGTTGGAAAGAGTCTATTACTTGTTGCTGGTAAGGATTTTGAAAGTCACCAATCCGACCCGTTATATCCCCCGCTCCTAAAAAAGCTGCTTGCCGAGCCTCATTTAATCCTGCGGGGCCTCTCCCCCCAAGACCTCCTAGAATTCCTTCGGCTCCTGCGAGCTGCTGTCCAGCTAACCCCCTTTGAGCAGCCATTTCACCAAGAGTGGCCCCCGCAGTACCTAGCTGTTGCGTTTGAGGAGTAAAAGTTTGTCCTGCGGCTTGTAGCTGTTGCATCTGAGGAGCCATGGCCTGTCCCGCAGCACCCAACTGCCCTGCTTGCTGCCCTAAAGTTCCTGCAACCCCTCCCAATGTTCCTTGTGCGGCACCCAACCCTTGTCCCGCAGCACCAAATTGCGTGCTAGCTTGACCTAAGTAAGGTTCATAACCACCAAGTCCTTGTTGAGCTAGATCAAAAGCCTGTTGTGTAGTTCCAGAAAACCCAGCCAACTGCGAACGAGGCAGAGTAATAGGGGTTTTTGTTAACGCCGTAGCACTGCCTAATAAATTTGCTCTTGCAGTTTCAAGAAACGGTGCTTCGCGTACAATTGTTGTTTCAGTAGTCATTATGCAGCACTCCGTTCAAAACCTTGCATTATCCCAAGCATTCGAGCGGCTCCATCTGCGCGATCTCCGTTTCCGGCTCCGCGAACAGCTTGTTCAGTCATTACAAATTCACCATCCGATAAGCGAGCAAGGTTTGAGTCAGTCCTAGGACCACCAATTCCATTTACATAGCCACCCCCTGCCGCATTAAAAATACCGAGAGAATTTGGTAAAAGACCTGCAGTTCCAGGAGGTGGTGGCGGAGCAAAGTTCATTCCTAAGTTGCCCATAGCTGCTGTTTGATATCCAGGTGTTCCACCAATTATTCCAGGATCTACTTGTTGGTTAGGAATATATTCATTAGTATAGAACTCATACAGCTCCTGTGCAGATGGAGTATAATTATATCTTTCATTCCAAGCCGCTAATGCTTCAGCCTCAGCATTTGGATCTCCAAACATACTTGCTTCAATCATTGGCGTTGTGGCTTGCTGTAACGCACCCGCCGTGATACCACCACCAACATCAGCAATTGATCTGCCTAGCCCACTTTGAAGGAAACTAGAAGCACCACCGTAAGCGGGAGCAGTCGCCGCAAGAGAAGTAGTGATGGCTTTACTTGCAAGATCCCTGGCTACCTTTTGCCCAATCCTTTGAGCCGATTGATCAAGTGCTCCTTGAGTGACATTACTAAGTCCCGCTCCACTAAATAATCCTTGGCTGGATGCAGCTAACGATCTTTGGCTGGCTGCAGCTAACGATCTTTTTGCAGCTTCTATGGCAAGTTTTTCAGAACTTGCTCCGAGACCACCTTCTATAGCCGCTTGTGCGGCAGCTTTTGCTGCTGCGTTTTCAGCAGCTTTGATGGCCACTCCTTCTGCGCCGAGAGTCGCCATTTTTCCACCAAAAATATCACCGACTGGTGCGTCAACCGCCGCTCCAGCTGTAGGGCTAATACTTCCCGCAATACCAGAAATTTGTTCGCCAATCCAAGGCCCAACCCATTTCGTTCCAGCAAAACTCATACCCGCGCTCAGGAGAGCCTGACCCAGAGGTTTACCCTCAATAAGAGACCCAATCCCAGACCCAAGAGCCGCTAGCCAAGGTTGACCAGTCATCGCTCCCGCGATACCGAGGATTGTTCCTGCGTTCCTCTTTAGAAACTTCCCTACTTTTTTAACAGGCTTTGTAATTTTCTTCCATACTCTACTGAACCAACCAAAAGCAGGAAGCCCTGTCATTTGGTTAAGAATATTCGCTTCATTTCCTACAGTAGCCGCCGCAGGATCTATTCCTGCTGTTTCTAAAGCAGCCAGTAACATCCGTTGAGCAGGTTCGTCCAAACGACTTGGGTCAAAAATCAATTCTCCAGGAGAAACATGAGCAAGCCCCTCTTCTCCAGCTTCAACCAATTTTTCATTCATAGTGGCCAAGGAACCAATACCCGACAGGTCTTCTTCGGTAGCCTCTACTGCTTCAACATTTTGCATAATGCCTGTGTCCATGACATTATCATTTGCTGCCGCAGGGCCACCCGTCGCATTTGTAGCCATCTCAGTTACAGCGGCCATTTGATCTGGAGAAACTCCCGCAGTCTGCGCTTCTGCGTTCAGCACATTCATGAATTCTTCTTCGCTCACAGGAGCTTGATTCATTCCTCCAAGGTTAAAGCCTACTACGCCCCCTGGTGCTTCCGATTGCTTTCTTTTCGATTGCTTTCTGGAGGCTATTTCCTCTGTAGCTGTTCTATTCAACTCTTTTATGAGTGTAGCTAGTTCCTGTTCGTAGGGAGTAAGTTCATCTAGTTTTCCGCTCATCACTCCAGTAGCCGTTCTTGCATAGTCAACGTGGTTTTCTTCAGGACGATTGTCGGGTCGCTGGCGATAAGGCGGGCGTGGGCTTCTTGATGTACCTACTGGACCTTCACCCCAGTAGAATTTCTGTCCCGGATGTTTCCAAGAAGGGGAAGTATCTCCTTCCCTAGTTCCAAATCCTACTGAATCTAACACCCGCAATATATCTTCTTCATAAAACTCACCGAAATCTTTAGGTAGTTTACCAGCCTCCCGAAGAAGTTGTATTCCATGATGACCCAGTTCATGGGCCATCACTCTGTCTCCTCCATCTTGACGCTGCAACTCATTCAGATCCTGCCATGAAGCCTTCAGTTTTGTGAGTTTAGGGCCAAACTTATCCACCCAATCTGAAGTATTTGCACGAACTATACCGGTTTTCCGATCATAGGTACCTCTCCGAGAGGTTCCATATATAGAACGCTTAGGGTTTGGGTGGTCCCCATAAACATAATTTTTCTCAGGGTTGCCCACTATATTTTTGATGAGGTGAGAGACATCGCCTCCTGTTTTTTCCCTTATATCCACGTACCCCAGTCGGCCCAGAGGAGTGGTTGCAAGTTTTGGATCCAATTCTGCCCTGTATTCCAGATCGCCAAAAGATACGCTGGATCTGTGCTGATTCATTCCTCCAAGGTTAAAGCCTACTACGCCCCCGTTGGCGGCTGTCATGATCCCTCCTTGGTCCGGTATAGGAGGCATAGGAGGAGCTCCTTCAGCAGCGGCAATATTCCCTGCTGCCGCTGCCATCTGAGTTTCATTTCCAGGAAGAGGCAACGTAGGAACTTGCGGCATATTTACATTTTGTTGATTTGGATCAGCATCTATCTCTTCTTGTTTTATGATTCCATCAATAACGGTATCAATTGCATCTTTCCCAGATCCTGGTGTTTCTTCTTCTGCTCTTTCATAAATTTGCTCAAAGTACTCGCCCCATGTCATATTTGATCCGGGCATTTTTTTATCTGCATTTCTCATTACCCAGTCAGCCCGAACTTCTTCTTGCATCATTCTTTTTATCGATTTAAGACTCTCTTCTGGACTAGGCAGTCCCGCTGCTCCAGCAAATGCTGCATCATTTTGAGGAGTTGGGGGCATTCCCATTGGAATCTCAGATCCTTCGCCTCCTCCGGTATTCAGGGTATTCAGGGTATTACCAAGACCTTTCTCCATAATTTGGGACGCAATTTGCTGATTTTCAGGGCTATTTAATCCCAATACATCAGCTTTTGCACTTGGATCTGTGTATATTTCGTTAGCCATAATGATTTATACCCCATTCTTCCGTAGAAAGATATGCTCTTTACGAAATCTCAACATAACTTCCTACTACATGTAACCTATTTGCAGTTGCAGCAGTAACTTTTAAAATTTCAGATTCTTCAATAACTAACGGTTGTGACAATAATTCTACTGTTGTATTTGCAGACACAGCCTTTACTTTATAAAGACTAAATACTGCACTATCGGCATCAGTTATAGTTACAGTAATTGTATCCGCATTCCCTGAGTCTTCGGAAACTAATAAAGATCGAAACACAGCGGTTTTTGCCGTAGGTGTTGTATAGAGGGCCGTTGCCCCAGTGCTTGTTAGGTCTACTTTTGCATTTTTATAAAAAGTTGGCATTTAATTCATAAACCATGTTAGTGCTTTACTTTCGTCTTTTCCTTCTACTTCCGCTGGAAACTCCATTTTTGTCAAAGCTATTTCAATATCTCTTAAAACTCTTTGAAATGTTTCTGCACTATACGGTTCTGGCGCGTCAGGGAAACTATAATCTAATAACTTAGCCATTACCTTCTGCCGTCCAACTGAATGTCAAACCGCACATCACCCAGTGTCCATGAGACATCTGACGCGCTACTTTGGACACGTAGGACGGCGGAACGAGATCGCGACCTTACATCTGACTGCGTTGTGGTACTTGTAACAGCGTTGGTGGAATTCGTGGTCAGGCTTTCCCCCGGATAATTTCGTGTTTTCAGCACGTAATCCACACCATCACCAGCCGCACTGGTTATATCGATATCCGGTATAATACGTTTTATAAAAGCAAACTTGTCGCCATCACCTATGTCAAATACCGAAGACTCGATATATGACGACATTGCTGTACCNTCATTCGTGGTCCCTGATTCATGGTCATAGATATAATTACTNCTGCTCACGGTNCCTGCACCACGNGGTTTGCCGAATAAGCCAATATCAACCCAGGCTGTCCGGGACAANGAGCCGATATCCCAGGCTCCTTCTGCATAATTGAATTTAACGTAGCGGTCAATTTCAGTGCTGTCTGAGGAGCAGTAAAACCAGAATATTTCGTCAAACATCCTGTTGGAGGCGGCAAAAAACCTCAACCTCTGNTCCAGGTTGATGTCGTCAAAAACGTATCGAAGAAGAGTGCAGGGAATCATTTGAATTTGCCCCGNATACATGAAGAAGTTGTCCGTTTCCATCCAGAACACACGATCNCCGGCAGACACCACCGCGTTTGGAGCNATAATTGAGGAGTTGCTGGCCAGAAGATTNAAGGAAAAGGTGAAAGGANNGCCCACAAAACGCATACTGTATATGGACGCATCCGTCCATATCAGAATCTCCTGACGTGTCTTGATCGCCGTAATGATTTCGGAGCCGGACGAAAGCCGCTGGGAACCTGCTGTATTGGTTGCCGTAGGTGTCCAGTCCACGGCGTTTTCCTGATCTGACCAGCGTACAAGTAAAGGATCCTGAGAGGTAGTGTTGATTGTGTTTGGAGCCAGACAAATAACATGGCGATCTGTGTCCGACACAATTACCTGACGGGCAGTGGTCGGTGCATCAGAAGCACCCGTCTGGCTGCTCAGAGCCGTGGCTCTCGTACCCAGACCTAATGTCGCGTCCCAGTAATATATATTGTCATCCCGGACATTCATCAACAGGTCTTCGCCCCAGTTGTCCTGTGACCATAGGCGGGTTTCACCGGCTGTGAAGGGTAGTACAGCATACCCCCACCCGTAAAAACTATTGGCCTCTTTAACAAGAGCGCCACTGTTATGGGCAGCAGCAGTGGTGCCTCGAGTACCGCGAACAACACCGCTGTCCAGGGTATTGGTTGTTTTTCCTGTGTATTGAATTAACTCGTCATCAATCTGTATCAGGCCGACGAAAGTTGCTGTAGCGCCACTGGAATGCGTTGCCGTGGTTGTGCCATCGGCCCCCCTTGTAATATCACCGAGAACGGTACCGGAATTGGTGTTGTATGTGATTTTCTCACTATCTATCTTAATTGTGCCACTGGNGGGCATTCCGGAGGAGTCAGCTAAACCAATCGTTGTGTCTACAACAGNAACAGCGGCACTTGTGGTAGTGGAATCTGTTTCAAAATCGGAGGCGGAGGTAAGGNNTATTGAAGTTNCGCTGTCGTTTATGCCGCCATCTAAAGTAGTCTGGGAGTAGGTGAGTGTTGAACCACCCCAAAAGCCAGCGCCCCATCCCACACCTAAAACCGAAGTTTCGACACCGCTATTGATCTGGTAGTTAGCAATGACTGAGGCTCCTCCACCAGCGGTAGATCCGGAATCAGCACTTCCCCCTGTGTCCACTTTGTAACTACCAGCCGACACAACCTGCGTTATGAGGTGTTCCACGTTTATCGTGGCCGCTGTGATTCCATCTGTGGTTGTGGCACCGCTGAAAGTAACANAATCACCCTCGGTTGCTCCGTGNCCGGCAGCAGTTACCGTAATTTCTCCCGAACNCGCACTGCCCGTGGTAATTGGGTTCGTTCCAAGCGNAACTGTACTTCTGATCGGGGTTATGTCGTTGTAGCCGTCACCTTGCCCGATATAGAATTTCTGGTTGGTGCCAATCCCCATGAGTTTCANNGACCTGAGAGTAATCCATGCGTTTAGAGATCGGGGAGTTCCCACTAACGAGGTANCACTCGTTTTTACCCAACCGCCCAGTTTTTCAGGACGCCCCTTCCTAAAACGTATCAGGTCGGAATCAAACCAGCCCTGTTCGTTCGCAAAAGAGGTGCTCTCGCGATTAATTCCGGGTTTGAACTGAACTTTGGTAAGTGGCATTAGATTGGCGGCTGCTTTTCCATCTCTGCCCGAAAGGCATCTCTCACCTCATCAGTCCAGAGAGCTTCAGCCACTGCCTGAACCGTCGAGTCCTGATCTGTCAGGTCCGTGGGCGTGTGAGTCCAGCTATCGCTGTCTTTATCATAGACGGAGACGAGGGGGACAAGCGCATGACGATGAGGGATTCTTGAAATTTCCACATCTTCTTCGCGGATTACTGTGTCCTCGCGGACAGAAATCGCCCCGGTTTGTGGACTAGTGTCCACCTTGAAAATTTCGGTCTCCTTGGTAATAGCCATTTCTTCCTCCTATGCAATATACGTTCCGGAAAAATACAGATAGCGGCCCGCTCCCGCATTGTGCATGATTTCTGCCCATGCCGCAACGGTTTTCGAGGTATAAAAAGCCACATACGGCGTGGTCGTAAAATACGGCGTAATGTTGGCGTCACTGGTATTGAAGGAGGCGATAGTGTGAAGAGCCACATTGCCGGTAGCCTGACTGGTTGATGGTGTGAACGGCAGGCCAGTTATCCGTACACCACCTGAGGCACCAGAAGTGTCGACACCACCAAAGTTTGCGGTCACATATACCAGCCGACCAATTTTAGTATAAGTGCCAGAGACAGTCACTGGTGTCGATGGATCGGTTGTAGAGCCTTCGAGCGTCGCCGTCCAAGTACCTTCCTCATAATCGTCGAGCAAATTGGCTGCGGTGGCGGAAGTGACGCCCAGATACACCCCCTTACTGGCTGTGCCGAAGAAAAGATTACCGGCTGACACCTCAACATCCGATTGACCGGTGGCGATCTCAAGAACAGCACTATCCGCATCATTCTTGATGGTTATGTCGTTAGTACTGCCTTGTCCTGTGAGAATAAGTCCCTCTGCCGCCGTATAACCCAACTGTGCAGCAGCACCGGAAGAGGTATCTGAGTCAGGATTTAGAGTAGAGGCAGTAAGCGACCCGACAATATCCACACTGGTCGTGCCTGTCGCTATCGTGAGAACAGCACTATCCGTATCATTCTTGATAGTTATGTCGTTAGTACTGCCTTGTCCTGTGAGAATAAGTCCCTCTGCGGCTGTCCAACCCATAGCCGCGTCATCCCCGGCAGAGGTATCCCCATCAGCCTTAACGGTTGCGGCGGTTACATCCCCGACAATATCAACGCCAGTGCCACCCGTAGCGATTGTAATTACATCTGTATCAGTACTATTCTTGATGGTTACGTCGTTAGTACTGCCTTCTCCGGTCAGGATGAGTCCCTCTGCCGCCGTATAACCCATAGCCGCGTCATCACCAGCGGCAGTATCTGTCGAAGCTGTGAGAGTCCCTACCTGAAGATCCGCTAAAGCATTTGTAACAGCCGCCCCAGCTCCCGCACCGTCGCAATAAACAATAACATTCTTGCCATTTTGTACCGTAACATCGGCTCCGGAACCTTGCGAAAGAACAACAGAATAGGGGCCACTGGAACCGGAATCTGTAGTGGCGTTCTCAATAATAAACCAAGCTGGAGTCGTATTTGGAGCTATTGTAACCGTGCAATTTGAATCCAAAGCTCCTGTAAATTTAATCGCTCGATACATACCGTCCTGAAGATTTTCTGTCCCGGATTCCGGAGAAGCCTCTCGAACAGTTAGGGTATGCGTATCTGCATCTGTTGTTATGGCTACGGCCTTGTATGACGCTAATCGGTCCACAATGTCCCAGTTATGGTTTGAGGTAGTACCCCAAGTACCGGCCTGTTCTCCAGAACCTATTTTTTCTAAGCTAAAGCCTGTTGTATATGTAGAAGCCATAATCTTTTCCTATGCCGCTATATCTGTCCAATCCGGAGTCTGCGAGCCATCTACCGCAGACCAACCGGGAGTTTGTGAATCATCAACCTCGGACCAACCGGGTGTTTGTGAGCCATCTACCGCAGACCAACCGGGAGTTTGTGAATCATCAACCTCGGACCAACCGGGTGTTTGTGAGCCATCAATAAGACCCCAAACATTGGTTTCTCCAATAATTCCTGTCGCCGTAACGCCTGTAACCGTAACAGAGGTTGCGCCCGTGATCGTAACAGAACCAAGAGAACCTGTCGCCGTAACGCCTGTAACCGTAACAGAGGTTGCGCCCGTGATCGTAACAGAACCAAGAGAACCTGTCGCCGTAACGCCTGTAACCGTAACTCCAGCACCCGCCGCAGGAACG
>JGI25134J35505_10000377_pt1 | contig 17833 bp, 22 predicted proteins | sample ETNvirnome_6_100_FD_35505 | JGI IMG/M metagenome (IMG submission 35505) | reverse complement strand
GTACTCACCTGGTCCCCTACGCGGACGAGAATCCGCTCGCAGAGCGCGTAAACGGTTTGCAAGTTATCGGCATGGTGCACAATCACGACATCGCCGAGCTGTCGCATGCTATCTGCAAAGCGTACTTCACCAGGAGCAACGGCCTTAGCACGAGCGCCTGCCTGAGTTGCCAACAACATGGGCTGTAGTGTGCCGCGGCTGTCGGCACCAAACTGACGAACCACACGATAATCCTCTAAAGGCCACGGCCATCGGCGTGCCGAAGCTGGCAAACTAGCGCTTGGCGCAGGGGCAGGCGTTGGTGCATTACGGTTATTGGCGCTACTAGCGGCTGAACTGCTGCTTGATGATGCCGTTCGAGCGGTACTGCTAAGTGGTACGCTAATGATTTGCCCGACACGCAATGCCGTGGGGGAAGTGCCTTGGTTAGCACTCTGGATTCGCCCCGTTGTGGTGTTAAAGTGCCTGGCAATACCTGAGAAGGTATCGCCGGGCCTGATTTGATAGCGATAAGGGCCGCCAGAAGGCGCTCGCTCCTGCTGGGTTGGGATCAAGAGGCGCTGACCAACGGCTAAACGGCGAGAGTCAACCCCGGGGTTGAAGCGCTCTAGCCGTTCAAGTGGTACGTTAGCCCGTGCCGCGAGCTGCCCTAGCGTATCGCCACGTCTAACCTCTACCCAGTTGCCGCCAATAGCGCTGGCGCTGCTAGCGGCGGGCACCCGCTGGCTAGAGGAGGGGGNAGAGCTGGCGCAGCCAGTTAGCACGCTGGCCAATACACAAATNGTGAGCCAGTGGCTTAGTCGTGGTCGCTGAGGCGATCTAGCAAGGTATCTTTTTCCTGCCAGAGTGAGTTGATCCATGCGTGGAAGCGTTCCTTATGCTGCGGTTCGTCATGGTAGTTGGCAGTTTGCATCCATTCAGGAATGGCTAGCTGCCGGGCTTCAAGCGTAATGGGGGCTTCTTTACCGCATAAAAAANCCATAAACGTGGGTGATGGGTTGGTATAGCTAATAGTGACGTCAAGAATACCATCCAACTGATCACCCANCAGGCTAAGTACTTGGGCAATTCCTCCTGCTTTAGGGCGAAGCAGATGCTGGAATGGACTTTGCTGCGACTCGCGTTTGGCNACGGTAAAGCGGGTTCCCTCGACAAAATTAAAAATAGCGATAGGGGCATGGCGAGCTTGGCGGCACATGCGCTCAGTGGATTCCCGGTCAACTGTGGCTAGCTTGGGGTTATTGGCGATCTGCTCACGGCTAAAGCGACGCATAAAGGGAAACTCAAGCGCCCAGAAAGCGAGACCAACAATCGGGATCCAGATAAGCTGGTGTTTGAGAAAAAAGCGCGGCATAGGAATGCGCCGGTGCAGTGCCATAAGCAGAATAAAGATATCGGTCCAACTGCGATGGTTGGAGATTACCAGCCACCACTGCTCAGGGCTTAATGTATCTGGCACGTTGATCGAGACATTAGGTTTTAACCAGTGCCGCATCCACCACAAATTGACGCCAATCCAGTTTAGTGCGACGGCACATAGCCCTTTAAGCAGCCACTCTTTTTGCCGCCGTCCAGGGACGATGACTTTGAGCAGCGTCAGAATAATCAGGGGGACACCCCAAACCAGCGTGTTCAACGTCAGCAGCAAGATGCTAACGCCCCCTTTAATAATTGGCATACCACAATCCTCACAGCTATTCGCCTGCGTGCTAAAGGCCTTTTAATCACGCGCTTAGCGATAAATGCTAATAGATCAGCGCCACGCTGCCCAGCATAACCGTATCAATGCGTTATACGTCAATGGGTAGGGAGGGTGCTTTAACACTCGCAAGCAACACGCTACGCAGCGCATGCGCCGCCACGGAAAGCTCTTCCTGGGTCAGGATCCCCACTCGGCAAGCGATGCTTGGCTCGACAAGTGGTACGCAGCGCGCACCCAGCTCATGCATTTGCTGAATGCACATGGAAGGCACAGCGCTGACCCCTAGGCCTTCCGCGACCATTCGTCCGACGGTAGAGAGCTGGTGGCTTTCAAAGGCGACAGGGAGGTCTATATGGCGCTTTTCAAGCTCTTGCTCCAGTAAACGCCGTACCATGGAGGGGCGTTGTAGCGTGATAAAGTCATTCTCAAGCAGCTGCGTCCAGGGCAGTGTGTCGCGGTGAGCCAGGGGCGAGGTGGGAGGAACCACGGCGACAAACTGATCTTCAAACAAAGGTGTAAAACTTAAGCTTCCCTGGCCCTCCGGCGAGAAGGCAATGCCAATCTCTACCTGTCGGGAGCGCACCATATCCGTGACTTCTTCATTGATCACATCGTGCACCGTAACGTTGATTTTGGGGTACTGTTGNCGAAACTTAACCAGTGCACTGGGTAATAGATTGCAGGCAAAAGACGGCATGGCCGCAACGCTGAGTCGCCCTAGCTGTAACGTAAACCGCTGGCGCAGGCGTTCCTCTGTGTTATCCCACTGCGCCAGCAGATGTTTGGCAAGCGGGAGCAGCGACTCCCCCTCTGGGGTTAGTCGCACGCTGCGGGTGCTACGGATAAGCAGTTTGCCGCCTAGCGAATCTTCTAACCCTTTGATGGCAAGGCTTAGNGCGGGCTGTGAAAGGTGCAGGCGCTCACATGCCTGGGTAAAGCTTAGGGTCTGTGCCACGGCTAAAAATGCACGAAGCTGCTTGACGGTCATGGCGTCTCTTTATAAGTTATTAAAATAAATTGATAAGAAAAACAAACTTAACAAATATATCATCTAGGACAACACTGGCAATACTGTTCTGATCGTCATACTCACTATGTATGGCGCGACATTCCAACAAACGCTTCTTGCACACTATTCTCGACAAACGNTCTCAACACCGANACGTACTCAACAACAATGTGAGGCATAACAATGGCAGGATTCGACAAGCGTGTAGCTTCTTACGAAGAAGCAATGGAAGGCATTGAAAGCGGCATGACCGTCCTCGCAGGTGGCTTTGGTCTGTGTGGTATTCCAGAAAATCTGATCGCAGAAATCAAACGTCGTGGTGTGAAAGACCTTACTGTTGTCTCTAACAACTGTGGCGTCGATGGTTTTGGCTTAGGCCTTCTGCTCGAAGATCGGCAAATAAGCAAAATCTTCGCCTCCTACGTAGGCGAAAACGCGCTGTTTGAGCAGCAAATGCTGAATAATGAAATTGAGGTGGTACTGACCCCTCAAGGAACGCTGGCAGAAAAAATGCGTGCTGGCGGAGCGGGCATTCCCGCCTTCTACACGGCTACAGGTTATGGCACCCCGATTGCAGAAGGCAAAGAAGAGCGTGTGTTCGATGGCCGCCACTATATTTTAGAAGAAGCCATTAAAGGCGATTTTGCGATTGTGAAAGGCTGGAAAGCCGACCGCTATGGCAACGTGATTTATCGCCATACTGCACAGAACTTTAACCCTATGGCCGCCACGGCAGGCAAGATCACCGTTGTAGAAGTTGAGGAGATTGTTGAACCAGGCGAACTGGAGCCAAGCCAGATTCATACGCCGGGTATCTACGTGGATCGTATTATCCAAAGCACATTCGAGAAGCGTATTGAGAAGCGCACGGTGCGCAGCTAAGTGCAACAACGCCAACAATCAACTAACTGCTAAGACAAGAGGTGGCACCATGGCTTTAACTCGCGAACAGATGGCACAGCGCGTTGCCCGTGAACTGCAGGATGGTTTTTACGTCAATTTAGGCATTGGTATTCCTACCCTGGTAGCTAACTATATCCCAGATGGTATAGATGTCATGCTCCAGTCTGAAAATGGCTTGCTGGGCATGGGGCGCTTCCCCACTGAGGAAGAAGTGGACCCCGATATGATTAACGCGGGCAAACAGACCGTTACCGCTCGTCCTGGCGCTGCCATTTTCTCATCCGCTGAGTCGTTTGCCATGATTCGTGGCGGACATGTGGACTTAACCGTACTGGGTGCGTTCGAGGTTGATCAGGAGGGCAATATCGCCTCTTGGATGGTCCCCGGTAAGCTCATCAAGGGTATGGGTGGAGCGATGGATCTTGTGGCTGGCGCAGAAAATATTATTTGCACCATGACCCATGCATCCAAACACGGTGAATCCAAATTGCTGGAAAAATGTAACTTGCCGCTCACTGGCGCCGGGTGCATCAATCGAGTGCTAACGGATCTGGCTTACCTGGAAATTAAAGACGGTGCCTTCATCCTTAAAGAGCGCGCGCCCGGCGTTAGCGTTGAGGAAATTGTCGAGAAAACTGCAGGCAAGCTGATCGTTCCTGACCACGTTCCAGAAATGACCTTCGACGAGTAACACTGAAAGCGAGCATGGTGAAATGGCGTGGGTCTTGGCTCACGCCATGCTTAGCTGTTTTTGGGTGAGTGCCAAGCNTCCCAAGTAATCCGGTAACAGTCAAAGCCTGAGTTAAGCGTCACCAGCGTTAAATATTCAGCAGTGGTGCTAAGAGGCCATTAATTGCTTATCACGGACAAACTGGTCGAATTCGGTAAAGCCGCCAATGTGCTGCTGGTCGACAAAGATTTGCGGTACGGTATGAATGGGTTTGCCCGCAGTTTTGGCGATATCTTCCTTGGTAACGCCTTCTGAGGGCATGTCTACATAGCGGTAGCCATCAATTTTGCCGTTACTCTCGAGGTGTTCGGCAAGATGCTTGGCACGTACACAGAATGGGCACGACATGCGCCCAAAAATGACCACAAACATGGCAACAACTCCTTTACGATACAGAAATAAGTAGTGCTTGGATTAGGAATCAGCGCCCATTGTGGCGTAGGGCACAGGTTTTCGCCAATAGCACCACACTACGTGCCCTATAAAGCCGCACAATGAGCAATGGAACAGTAGGAGAAGCCATGCAAACCCTGGCTCCGCATGAATATGGTTATTTAGCTGAGCTTGCTAAGTGCTACCGCGATGAGCACTTAGCAGGACTTAAGCAGCAGGCGCACTTCAATCCGCGATTAGGCGTTGATGCGCTCTGTTTTCAGCATATTGAGTCGCGCATTAGCGGCGCCAGCGTGATGGCTGGCGCTTTAATTACGCCTTGTGAGCTATGGCTTGTCGCGCTGCCAGAGCAGTCTGCTTTACAAGCGCCGCTTGAGTCACAGTGTGCGTTAACGCTTCCTTCAGGCCGTTACTCACTGCAACTAGAGCGTTTGCCCGCGGGTATCGAGCTTTATAAGCGAAAAATCTTAGAAGATAAGCGATCTTGAAACGCTGCAAGAGACAGCACGATTAGCACAGCGCATGATGGAACAGCTAATGACCCCGAACGCTGTACCGCAAGGGTAGAGTAGGCAGAAGCTGCCGGCGACTCCTATACTCATGAGCGTTTATACATTCATTACCGTGCAGTTAATAAAAGGACGTCTGAATGTCATCCCAAAAAGCTTCAACCCCTCGGGTTGCCGTGGTGACTGGTACCAGCAGCGGTATCGGTGAAGCCGTTGTTAAACACTTTTGCGAGCAGGGCCACCAAGTCCTGGCCGTCGATTTTAATCCTGCTGGAAAAGAGATTGCAGAAGCGGCAGGCGCGGCGTTTTACCAAGCGGATCTCACCGACGCAGATGCATGCCGTGGCGCAATTGCTGAGGCAGTGAAACGCTTTGGTAGCGTGGATATTTTGGTGAATAATGCCGGAATTCAGCATGTCGCTTCTATCGAGACTTTTCCCGAAGAGAAGTGGCGGCAAATTATCGACCTGATGCTGACCGCGCCATTCCTTCTCACCCAGGCCGCTTGGCCTTATATGCGTGAAAAGGGCTGGGGGCGAGTGGTAAATATTGCCTCAATCCATGCGCAGGTGGCATCGCCGGGTAAGGCGGCGTATATCAGCGCCAAACACGGCATGATTGGGTTAACCAAAACCGCTGCGCTGGAAGGCGGCGAACAGGGCATTACCGCCAATGCGATTTGCCCTGCGTATGTTAAAACCCCGTTAGTAGATAACCAGATTGCCGATCAGGCCAAGCTGCATGGTATGGATGAGCAAGAGGTGATCGAGAAAATCATGCTCAAAAACGCCGCGATTAAGCGCTTAATCGACCCCTCCGAAGTTGCTCAGTTGGTCGCTTACCTGACGTCAGATGCGGCGGGCGCAGTCACTGGCGCTAGCTGGAATATTGATCTCGGCTGGACAGCACACTAACCCAGCCCCCCGCCTGTTACGATGGCCAGTGGAGCTTGATAACGGGCGGGCTCAGCGGCGAACCGGGCGTTTTTGCAACTTGCGCTGTAGTGTGCGGCGGTGCATGCCTAGCGCCCGNGCCGTGGCGGAAATATTGCCATCATGCTCTTGCAGCACTTTTTGGATATGCTCCCAGGTAATCCGGTTGATGGAAGGGGGNTTATCCGCCAGCTCGATATTGGGGTCAGCGTCAGGGTGTTCAAAGGCCGCCATCACATCGTCGGCATCTGCCGGTTTACACAGGTAGTTGATCGCGCCAAGTTTGATAGCTTCTACCGCCGTAGCAATGCTGGAGTAGCCCGTGAGCACAACGATGCGACAGCTTGGTACTGCGGAGAGCAGTTCAGGCAGCAGCTTAAGGCCAGAGCTATGCTCCAGCTTTAAATCAAGCGTGGCCATGGTGGGCATAAACTGTGCCGCGATATTCAGCGCTTGGTCGGCGTCGTGAGCGACCATCACTTCAAAGCCGCGGCGGGTCAGTGCGCGGCTTAGCACGTGGCAAAACATTTCATCGTCATCGACAATCAGCAGACGTTGCTCTTGGTTCTGCATAGTACCCTCATTTGTCTAAATAGCTGCCGTCTCACCCTAGGTTGGTGCTGAGCAACGCGGCAGGGTGACCTCGGTCAGCGTTCCACCTTCTGGATGGTTATAAAGGCTAACGCCGCCGCCGAAGCGGTTAATCGTGGCGTGGGTGAGAAATAGGCCAATGCCCATGCCTTTGCTTTTAGTGGAGACAAAGGTATCGCCTAGCTGATCCGCAATTGACATCGCCACGCCTGGGCCGTGATCACGAATATCAATCACCACCTCCTCGTCTTGCCAATCCAGGCGAATAGCAATGTGCTCGGGGTTGGCATCGGCGGCGTTATTCAACAAGTTAGTCAGTGCTTGGTCTAAGGTGGCATCAACTGCCAGCCAAGGTCTGCCGCGGCGTTCAGCGACTTCAAAACGATGGCTAACATCGGGCCGAATTACGAGCCAGCGCTGTACCACGCCTGCCAGCCATACTTCCGCATCGAGTATTTCAGGTTCGGCCATGCGCCGACGGTCAGCATTGCTGACCAAGTGCTGCAGGCGCGATTTACAGATATCCACCTGCTGGCGCAGCAGCGCAATGTCTTGCCCTAGTGAGCTCTCTTGCTCCGCGTCCGCCTGCATCTCTTTCAATAGCACGGCCATCGTAGAAAGCGGCGTTCCCAGTTCATGAGCAGTACCCGCTGCTTGGGTGGCCACGGCGAGCACTTGCTCGTTGCGTAGCGCAGCCTCCCGGGTGCGGGAAAGCGCTTTATCCCGGCTGCGCAGGGCGTGGGCCATTTTATAAATAAAGAAGGTGACTAGGCCGGCAGAAAGTCCGAAGTTCAGCCACATTCCTAGGATATGTAGACTTAACGGGCCATCGCTACTGATATGTCCTAGCTGCGGTATCGGGTGGTAGTAAAACATCAGGAAGCTGTAGCCTGCCATGGCGCAGGCGGCGATGATCCACGCGTGGCGCCAAGGTAGGGTGGCTGCGGCAATAGTCACCGGCACCAAGTAGTAAGTGATAAACGGGTTGGTGGAGCCCCCTGAAAAGTAAAACAGCAGCGTGAGCCCTGCGATGTCGGCTANTAAATGCGNTAAATACTCGCCATGGCTAACGGCTCTAGGCCTACCCAGCCGCCACCACGTGGCAATGTTCAACATGCCCATGGCAATGACTACGCTGACCACGGCTGTGACGGGCAANTTAAANGCTAGTAGTTCGATGCCTACAATAATGGCCATCAAAAACCCCGTCCAGGTGATCCCCCGAACGATGGTGAGCCGTACNAGATTGCGGTTAGGCGTAGAGAGCGGCAAGGGCAGAGCAGTAGGCATGAGGCGGCTTATTTACTTGATGTTTTGACGCTATGGATAACGAACTTAATAAATAGGGTCATGACAAACGTCATCCAACCCGCAGAGGCTAACAGGTTAAACAGCAGCATCTTAGGAGGGAGCCAGGCCGAGCCGAGCAACGCTTCCAACATAATGTGGAAAAACATCGCCAGTAGCAGCGGGAGCGCCAGCGTGTGAATCCACATGTCAGTGCGGCGCTTACGAATGTGGTAACGGCGCAGTAAATAGCGCATAGGTCGATGTGCCCAGCTAAACAGGACCAGCGTTGCCACCANAAATAGCATCGCCAGAGTAGGTTCGGTGCTTTGACGGTGCATTGATATAGAAATCGACCATGCGAGCCCCAGCCACGCCAATCCCTCGATGCTGGCGATAAAATCCGCATAGCGTCGTACGTTCTGCATAAACAACTGAATCCTTGATCTTACAGCGTGCCGCCATGATACGACACTTGCGCTTATCTGTGGGGGTGACGCGCAGATTTATCCTATCGCCGTATTGAGTATACTGTGGCAGCTCTCTGAACTCCCTTACCCAAGATCAGAATAGGATTTGCCGTGGACGCTATTACCATTACCCGCCCCGATGATTGGCACCTGCATTTACGTGATGACGAGGCGTTAAACGCCGTGGTGGGGCATACTGCTGCGCAAATGGGGCGCGCTATTATTATGCCTAACCTGAAACCGCCGGTGACGACGACAGAGCAGGCAATAGCATATCGCGAGCGAATCCTGGCAGCGCTACCAGAAGGTAGTGCGTTTGAGCCTTTGATGGTGCTTTATCTGACGGATACGACGCCACCTGAAGAAATTGAGCGCGCGGCAAAAAGCGGTATTGTTAAAGCCGTGAAGCTCTATCCAGCAGGGGCGACGACCAATTCTGCGTCAGGTGTGACGGATATTGCTCACTGTGACGCCACGGTTGCTATGATGGCCAAGCTAGGCATGCCGTTATTGGTGCATGGAGAAGTCACTGATCACGAGATCGATATTTTCGATCGGGAAGCGATGTTTATTGAGCGGTGATGAAACCACTGCTGGCGCGTCACCCTAGTTTGAAAGTGGTATTCGAGCACATTACCACTCAGCAGGCCGCTGAGTTTGTGGCCAGCGCCTCCGATAACGTAGCGGCGACTATCACCGCTCACCATTTGCTGTTCAATCGCAACAAAATGTTAGCGGGCGGCATTCGTCCTCACTACTACTGCTTGCCTATTCTCAAGCGTGAACAGCACCGCCAAGCCCTGCTGAAAGCGGCGACCAGCGGTAGCCCGAAATTCTTTTTAGGCACGGATAGCGCACCCCACGCGAAAGGCGATAAAGAGTCGAGCTGCGGCTGTGCTGGTGCCTATACCGCTCCCGCTGCCATCGAGCTATACGCGACGGCGTTCGAAGAGATGCAGGCGCTGGATAAGCTAGAAGCGTTTGCTAGCCTGAACGGCCCACGCTTCTACGGCTTGGCGCCGAATACGGATACGGTAACCCTTGAGCGCCGTCAATGGGTATTGCCCGAGAGTTACCCCTACGCATCGGGACAAACCATTGTGCCGCTGCTGGCAGGTGAAACACTGCAATGGGCGATGAAAAAGTAACGCGCTGTATAAGTCTCAACGAAAACGGAGCCATTAAGGCTCCGTTTTCGTTAGCGCAGTTAGGCGATGACACTTATAGGCGATGACACTTACTTAGTTTCGCCCAGGGCGATGAGCATCTGATCCACCATCCGTGATGAGTGGTCGGCGGCAATATCGAGGAACTGCTCGAAAGAGAGGTGGTTGTCGCCACTGCCAGGGATGTCAGAGAGGGCGCGAATGACGACAAACGGGCAGCCATAGAGGTAGCAAGTTTGGGCAATCGCAGCGCCCTCCATTTCCACTGCCAGCATGGTGGGAAATTGGGCGCGTGTGGCGGCTACCCGCTCGGGGTCGGCCATAAAAGCATCGCCAGTGGCAATCATCCCTTCGCGTACGTTTACCTCGCCAAGTGCTGCAATCGCGCCGCGAGCGATGTCGCGCAAGCGGCTATCGCATGATAGGCAGCAGGCATACCTGGTACTTGGCCTAGCTCATAGCCAAATACCACTGCATCGACATCGTGGTGGCGAACTTCATCGGAAATGATAACGTCGCCAATGGCTAAGTCGGTGGCAAACCCGCCAGCTGAGCCAGTATTGATGATCGCATCCGGCTGATGGCGCTCTAATAAAATCGCCGTGCCAACCGCCGCGTTCACTTTTCCAATACCCGATTGCAGAATGATTACTTCCAAGCCGTGGCGCGTACCGGTATGAAATACAAATCCGGCGTGCTCGTAGCGCTCGGCGTTATCAAGCTGCCCCGCTAAAATATTCACTTCCTGCGCCATTGCGCCAATAATTCCAATCCGTTGCACTGTCGCATTCTCCGTCGTAATTCGTGAGGTTTAATTGTTGAAACGCTCAGTGCTTAATGCTGCTGATCGTGTCGTTCGGCGGCTTCAAGAGTGTTTTCCAGCAACGTGGCAACGGTCATGGGACCAACGCCACCCGGTACGGGAGTGATATAGCTGGCGCGCTCTGCAGCTGCAGCAAAGTCGACGTCACCGACGAGGGTGCCGTCATNTTGACGGTTAATGCCGACATCAATCACCACGGCGCCTGGTTTGATCCATTCGCCCTTCACAATGCCGGGNTTACCGACGGCAACAACGACTAAATCTGCACGGCTGACATGGCCGGCTAAATCCTGGGTGAAACGGTGGCATATCGTAGTGGTGCAGCCTGCCAGCATTAGCTCAAGTGCCATCGGGCGTCCAACGATGTTAGAAGCTCCCACAATGGTGGCGTCCATGCCGCGTACCGCGATACCGCTTTGCGCCAGCATGGTCATAATGCCTTTTGGCGTACAGGGGCGTAGTGAAGGTAAGCGCTGGGCCAGGCGGCCAAGGTTGTAAGGGTGAAAACCATCGACATCTTTGTCAGGGCGGATGCGTTCCAGAATTGGCCGAGCGTCGAGGTGGGCGGGCAGGGGGAGCTGAACCAGAATGCCATCCACAGTTGCGTCGTTATTCAACTCATCGACCAATGCCTCTAACGCTTCCTGGGTGGTGTCCGCTGGCAGGGCATGTTGAAAAGAGAGAATGCCAGCCTGCTCACATGCGCGATGTTTATTGCTTACGTACACATGAGAGGCTGGATCTTCGCCGACCACAACAACGGCTAGTCCGGGTGCACGAGCGCCAGCTTGCTGACGTGCGGTAATTTTCTCGGCAACGCGTTGACGGACATTAGCGGCGATGGCTTTACCATCGATGAGTTGGGCGGTCATGTAATGAGATCCCTATGAAGGTTGAAAAGCAAAGCAAACTGACAAGCGCTGGTGGNAGAACGCGCTTTTAAGGGGGGCAATTTTCGCATGGTAGNGCGGCAAGGCAAAGCGCCTATCGAATCAATCACTTTAAGTGTTGACTTTAAAATTAGAAATAGTAATATATGCCTCGCTTGAGACGGGACACGCAGCAACGTCTAAGGTAAGAAATCGGGATGTAGCGCAGTCTGGTAGCGCGCCTGCTTTGGGAGCAGGATGTCGGGGGTTCGAATCCCTCCATCCCGACCACGTACCTAGCACGGAAGGTGTTAATCTGCTTCTCCAAACTTTGGTTGTGGTCAAGTGCTCATCAGTATTCACTCTGGATACACTATGTGCGCCCATAGCTCAACCGGATAGAGCAACGGCCTTCTAAGCCGTAGGTTGCGGGTTCGAGTCCTGCTGGGCGTGCCAATCAAATACTTTTCAGTGTTTGTTCTCCAGTTGGGTATTCTCAAGTTTGCTTTTTGTCAGTGGTGGATGTAGCTCAGTGGTAGAGCCCCGGATTGTGGCTCCGGTGGTCGTGGGTTCGATCCCCATCATCCACCCCATTGACAAGGCAGCATTAAAAGTTTCAGGTTCTGGTGGATGTAGCTCAGTGGTAGAGCCCCGGATTGTGGCTCCGGTGGTCGTGGGTTCGATCCCCATCATCCACCCCATTAACCTTTAATTTACTCTCTTATATCTCCTCTTCTTTTACAAAGCTCTCCAGCGTCTCTGCTAGTTAAATAAGCATTTCTTTTTGGCTTTTTTAGCCATTGTCTGTTTTATACCCCTCTATCGCGGCATCACTTTAATCTGGTTACCTGCTGTACCAGCTCCTGACAAAAATCGCTGTCTGATAGCGAATCCCCAGATAAATTAATACCCCAGTGGCCTATGGTATGGTTCTCCGCGCAGCGATAACGGTCACCCAACCACGCCAACGTGTTGCGAACCATCCAGCGATCAATTCTGACCATAAAGTGATAGCGTTCCGTCGGCTTGCCAGGTAATCACACCGTCGCGAAGATTGCGTAACATCACCCGGGTGTGGCCTACCGCGCGCTCAAGCTCTGCAGATACGCGGTTGTAGCTTGCTGCAATTTCCCCGACCTCGGTAAATGGGTCGGCATCAATGCGTTGGCGCATATCCCCCTGTTTTTCGTGCTGGCGTATATGCTCCAGAAGTTGATGAAGCTCATTTTGAGTCCCGTGCTCTGCTAGGTTAAGCCCCATTTTTTCCGCATCTTTGGAGACGCGAAGGGGTAAAAAGCGCCTCGTGATACGAAATAGCAGCCAAGCAACCCCAAAACTCCATAGGCCACACACCACCACGCCCAGTAGTTGCACCGTGAATTGATCAAAACGGCTAAAGTTCCAAACATCACCCCAAAACCGACCAGCCAAAAGACACTGACGGCAATGGCAAAATCCGCTAGGTTTTTCATAGCGACGTTAATGGCATTTTTTGTTCGTGTGGTGCCCGCTTCCAGGCAAAGAAAACCAGCCTGCATGACGAAAACCAGCGCAGCTGCCCACAGTACCCAAAGCATATCCATGAGTGTTGTATCAAAGCTGTCGGTCATTGACGTGATCCTTGTGCTGATCTGGTGCAAGGTGAGCACTGACATAGTGCGTTGTTAGNAAATATGTCTTCTATTAATGCCGCNCGGTGGCTTCTGTCGCGGAAGGTTTCTGGGGTGTTAAACGCAGTGTTAACTGAGATTAAGCAAATGTTATGCCGNGCTTAGCAAAGTCATCCTTAATTAGGNTTTTTGCGTCATAAAAGACTAAAAAAATGTCTAAAAATAGTGTTTATAACTGTGCAAAAGCTATTTGATTGGTGATATTTTTCAATATGTTGCTTATGTGATTAGCAGCATGTGACTGGGCAAACAATAGAGCGAGAGGAGTGCATCATAATGGCGCGTCAAACGGTGGTTTTAGGAGCAGGCATGGTGGGTGTCAGTATTGCTTGGCAGCTGCAAAAGCGTGGCTATCAAGTAACGCTGGTAGATCGCCGCCAGCCTGGACGCGAAACCTCGTTTGGAAACGCGGGCATTATCCAGCGTGAAGCAGTTAGGCCTTATCCGTTTCCCCGTGATATGAAAACGATATTGAGTGTGCTTCCAAACCGTCGGGTCGATATCCGTTACCGGCCTGCCGGTATGGTCAATGCGGCCTCGCCACTGCTGAGTTACTGGCACCACTCTTCGTCACGGCTCTACAAAAAAATCGTGCCTGAGTACGCCTCGTTAATTCAGCTCTGTTTGGACGCCCACGCGCCGATGATTGAGGCCGCTGGTGCTGAGCATCTAGTGCGTAAGGAAGGATGGCTTGAAATCTATCGCACGCCGGAAAAGCTCGCTAAGCGAGTTAAAGAGGCTGAAGAAGCCCGCGAGCTTTACGGCGTACAGTTCACCGTTCTTGATCGCGAAGCGCTGAGTGAGAAGGAGCCGCAACTAGGCAATAAAATCATCGGCGCTATTCACTGGCTAGACCCCTGGACAGTCGCTGACCCGGGTGGCTTAGTGGCTGCCTATGCGGCGTCGTTTGAAGCGATGGGCGGACAACTGGTACAAGCGGACATCACTGGTATCACTCAGCAAAATGATCGCTGGAAAGTGACGACCAGTGCGGAGTCGTTTGAGGCTGAACAAGTTGTCATGGCCCTTGGCCCCTGGGCTGGCCAATGGATGAAACCGCTGGGTTACCACTTCCCCACGTTTGTGAAACGTGGCTACCACATGCACTACGCGACACAGCCAACGGCCAAATTAAACTACTGGTTGATGGACGCCGAGATCGGTTATTTGCTGGCACCGATGAATGCTGGTGTGCGGCTGACGACGGGGGCAGAGCTAGACCGCCTTGAATCTCCCGCGGATGAAGAGCAGCTGGGCGCTGCCGAAAAAGTGGCGCGGACAATTTTCCCGCTAGGTGAGCGAAAAGATAGCGCGGCGTGGAAAGGCGCACGGCCTTGCTTGCCAGATATGAAGCCCGTTATTGGCCCAGCGCCACGCCATCCTGGCCTGTGGCTAGCGTTTGGACATGGCCACCAAGGGTTCACCCTCGGTCCGGCGACAGGCCAGCTGCTGGCGGACATGATGGAAAACAAACCAACCGCCATTGATATGGCACCGTTTCGGGCAGACCGGTTTTAAATATGACGCCGCAGCCTGTTACATAATGAAAAAGTACAAACATGGCCTAGGAAGGCTGGGTTTGCTAGGCTGAATGAGTCACTCAATAGATTGAGGTGCAATAATGGATGTCGCCGCAAGTAATGCAGTTAGCACGGCACTGTATATGAACCAGGCGCAAACTGCTGAGCAGGCACAAATGCAACTGTTCAAGCAAGCACTGGATATGCAGTCCGAACAAATTACCGAGGTGCTCGCCTCTGCAGATACCGGGGCACAGCCTAGCTTGGCTNAAGAAGGTAGTGTAGGCACCCAGGTAAACACCTACGCTTAACCCTTCTGTTGCTAGAGACCCCAAACGCCGACCCTGTCGGCGTTTTTTATATCTATCGGCACGGCGCCCCGCATGTGATGGTATGCCGTTGAAGGCGAGTTGCGTTACCATAGGCACACACAACGCCGAAGGTTTGGCGCTACGTTTTAAGTCATCACGTTGTACCATCTTAGAGAACTCCATGTCTGACGCCCAATTAGCGCGCGAAGCTGAGCTACGCCGTACCTTTGCGATTATTTCGCACCCTGATGCCGGTAAAACCACTATTACAGAAAAGATGCTGCTGTTCGGAAATGCCATCCAGTTGGCGGGGTCTGTGAAAAGCAAACGTAATGATCGTCATGCTACGTCTGACTGGATGAAGATGGAGCAAGAGCGCGGCATCTCGGTGACCACGTCGGTGATGCAGTTCCCCTATGGTGGGCGTATCGTCAACCTACTGGATACGCCGGGGCACGAAGACTTCTCTGAAGACACCTACCGCACGCTGACGGCGGTTGATTCCGCGCTGATGGTCATCGACGGTGCGAAAGGCGTCGAGGATCGCACCATCAAACTGATGGAAGTGTGTCGTCTGCGCACCACGCCTATCCTCACGTTTATCAACAAAATGGACCGCGATATCCGCGATCCTATTGAAGTGATGGACGAAGTAGAAACGGTATTGAACATCCAATGTGCGCCCATGACATGGCCCATTGGCATGGGGCGTCACTTTAAAGGGGTTTACCACCTCTATAATGATGTTATTCATCTCTATACCCAAGGTCAGGGTAGTCGCATACCTGATGACAAGCGTATTGAGGGGCTAGATAACCCAGAAGTTGACGCCGTGCTAGGTGAAGAGCAGGCGGAAGAGCTGCGTATGGAAGTAGACTTAGTACGGGGTGCTTCCCATGAGTTTGACTTGGAAGCCTATCGTCGTGGTGAGCTAACGCCGGTCTATTTTGGTACCGCTATGGGTAACTTCGGTGTGCGTGAAATGCTAGACGGCTTTGTCGAGCACGCGCCGGCTCCGCAGCCACGTGAAACTGATACGCGTGAAGTGACCGCCCACGATGATCGCTTCACTGGATTCGTATTTAAAATTCAGGCCAATATGGACCCGAATCACCGGGACCGTATCGCCTTCCTACGGGTGTGTTCCGGCAAGTACGAAAAGAACATGAAAATGCGCCATGTGCGCATTGGTAAAGACGTCAAAATCGCTGACGCCCTGACCTTTATGGCCTCAGACCGCTCTCAAGTGGAAGAGGCATGGCCGGGCGATATTATTGGCCTGCATAACCACGGCACTATTCAAATTGGTGATACGTTCACCGTGGGTGAAGATATGCGCTTTACCGGCATTCCTCACTTTGCGCCTGAACTTTTCAAGCGCGTGCGCCTGAAAGATCCGCTCAAGATGAAAGCGCTACAGAAAGGCCTGCAGCAGCTGTCGGAAGAGGGTGCCACCCAGGTCTTTATGCCGATGGATAACAACGACCTGATTCTAGGGGCGGTTGGTACGCTGCAGTTTGATGTTGTCGCTCACCGCTTGAAGGAAGAGTATAAGGTCGACTGTATTTATGAAGGCGTCAACGTGCAAACCGCCCGCTGGGTGTATTGCAACGATGCCAAAATGCTTGAAGAGTTTAAGCGCAAGGCCAGTACTAATCTCGCCATTGATGGCGGCGGTTACCTGACCTACATCGCGCCTACTCGGGTTAATCTGCAAATGACCCAGGAGCGCTGGCCGGATATTCGCTTCCAGCCTACCCGCGAGCATTAAACCCCTTAAAGAGGGCAATATGCTGATAGACGCCCACTGCCATTTGGATGTAACGGAGTTCGACACGGATCGTGATGCCGTGATCGCCGTCGCCCAGGCAGTGGGCGTTTGCCGTTTTATTGTACCTGCCACGGTACGCGCGCGTTGGCAAAACGTGCTGGCGTTGGGTAAGCGTGATGATGTCAGCATCTGCTTAGGGCTTCACCCGTACTTCATTGAGCAACACCAGCCAGATGATTTGAAAGCGCTCGAAACCCTCATACTTCAGCAGCTTGCTGGCGCTTGCCCAGCCCGGCCAGTCGCCATTGGCGAATGTGGTATTGATGGTCGCTTTACGGATAGCCTGGACGAGCAATGGCACTACTTCGATGAGCAGTTAAACATCGCTAAACGCTGCAAGCTGCCTGTGGTGGTGCACTGCGTTAAGGCAAATGATACGGTCAGCAAGCGGCTTCGTCAGCAAGCGCTGCCAGGCGCCGGGCTCATTCACGCCTTTTCCGGTTCTTACGAGCAGGCCGTCAAGTTTTTGGACCTTGGTTATGTGCTGGGGCTGGGCGGCGCGGTGACCTATGAGCGCGCTCAAAAGTTACGCCGTGTGGTGGCAAAACTACCCGATGATGGGTTTGTGCTGGAAACCGACAGCCCCGATATGCCGTTAAGCGGTTATCAGGGCCAGCGGAATGAGCCTTCTCGGGTAATGCTGGTGGCTCAGGAGGTGGCGAGGCTGCGTCGGCAATCTTTTGATACCGTGGCAGCGCTGAGCAGTGACAACGCCGCACGAGTATTTAAGTTAACAGGCGATGAGACCAATTCCTGACCTCAAGCAAGCTGAGCCGCGATCAGCTCCGGGTCCAAGCGCTCAATGGGGTAGGGCATCTCATACAGCGTGATAGGCTGCTGTTGCCAATAAACTGCTAAATTATCTTCCATGACCTTGGTGTTCATCACCGCTAGCAACTCTACCTGCTGCTTGCCGCTAAATGCGCTGCTGACCACTTCTCCCAACGTCTTACCGTTGTCATCAAGCAGTGACTCGCCAATCTCAGGAAGGGTGGCCGCATTAATACTAGCGTGAACTAAGCGTTTTTTCACTTGGCCACGAAAGTGAGCGCGGGCGACGACTTCTTGACCTGTATAGCACCCTTTTTTAAAGCTAATGCCGCCTAATGCTTCCCAG
>JGI25134J35505_10000369_pt1 | contig 17943 bp, 30 predicted proteins | sample ETNvirnome_6_100_FD_35505 | JGI IMG/M metagenome (IMG submission 35505) | reverse complement strand
CCACCGAGGCGCAAGCCGAAGCCACCCCCGAAGCCGAAGCGCAAGCCGAAGCCACCCCCGAACCCCAGGTTGAGGAACCCAAAGCCTCCACCAAGGGCAAAAAGAAAAGCGCCAAAGGCAAAAAGAAAAGCGCTAAGGGCAAAAAGAAAGCTACCTCGGCCCAAACCTCCTAAGAAACAACTCCACCCCCACACGGGGCCATTTGGCCCCACACTCACCCCTACTAAACAGTAACCCTAACCCGCAGTTCTCAAAACTCAACCCCAACCCGTTTCTCTAACAACAATAACCCCAAACCGTTACGATTGGAATCCCCGCGCTTCGCATCAAACGAATCACTACTTGCCAAAACTAACCCACACACCAGACTTTGGCATAAGCAAACAACTGATGCGTAGCGCGGGGCTTCCTTTTCCCTCTCACATGACTGATACTTAAACACATGAGAGCGGGCATGTTAGATAACCGCTAAATGCTAGGTGGTAAAAAAGGGTGTTCGAGGGGCGCTACAGGCGACTCCCAGTTCCCACAAGGAATAAAAGCAGCTCCTTACAAAACATTGGTTTTGTTCCTTGATGTAGCGCCCAACCAAGCACTAACATGCCTGCTCTTTTTTTATATTAAGGAATAGATCATGACACACCACCCCACAATGACAGTGCCCGACTTTGAATGGGACACTACCAGTGAACATTGCGAAGATGAAGCGTTTCAACTCATGCGCACCATGTGGGATGTTGTGAAAGCTAAAGAAATCCTCCGACAAGACGAGCGCGAAATTATCAAAATTGGAATAGAAGGTCTTGCAGACTACGTAGGCAATCCACCGGGTCCTGACGGCAAGCGCAAGCTACAAATGATGATGATCTCCGTTGACTGGGATGCCATCCTAGAAGATGTCCAGCAGCATGTGGGTCGCTTCGACCTCAGTATCCCGATCATCGCTATAACAAAAGTACTCACCTCCCCCCCACACGAAGGGCAAACATCCCTTTTCATTATTGATGGCTGGCACCGCATCGCTAAAGCAAAAATGCTAGGACTCGAATACCTCCCCGGAGTCGTCCTCACTGTTGAAGAAAGTAATTCCATCCTCTGCTAGTAAAGCCCCACCTCAACAACCCTGCCCCTTGACCCCTCTTTTTCACCCCCCTTCCCGACACGTAAATGCTCTGCTTTCTTATGTGGGTGACACCTAGCCAACAAGGAGAAAGAAGATGATCCTCACCAGCATGCACCGACGCAAGACGACAAAACACTTCCCAGGATGTAGCGCCGGGGCCAGCTCAAGTACAGGTGCCCTCGGACCCGACGACGATGTGGCCGATCTCGAAGCACGGGTTAACTCATGCATCACCTTCAACATCCCCGACGATCATGACCAGTACACCTTCCGCAGAAAGATCCACCTGTACCTTGAAACCACGAAAGAAATCGACAGTCTTATCGCCCTCCTCGAAAAACTGAAGGGCTGGCGACTTGAGCGCCTCTCTGCGCTTGAAGAAGAGCAAGACAACCAATAAGGAGCTACCCATGTCTTACGCCCACGGATACGTACCCAACTACTGTAACGTTCGCAATCGCGACAACTGTGGATGGCCACTCAAGTCTTCTGCCGACAACATCCCCTACTCCCAAGCAGAAAAGGAGGAGATGATCGGTCTCGTCAAAGATGCCCTCCGACGATACCATCGAGTCGGGCATCCACCCTCTCTGCGCCAAATATACGAGGACATCAAAGCCGAGCGCCCCATCATGCTCAAAGACGCATGCCTCTGGGACTGGATTGACGCTGTTATCCACCGCGCTCTCCTCGCCGCCAAAGCAGAACAACGTTGGGTCGGGGACGACGACACCATCAGAGAAGCCAACGTCGCCCGAATCAAACACGCAGCTATCATCGAGGCCCTCTGTAATTGCCAGCAGCGTCGTGCATCCCGGCTCATCAATGAACTGAATGAGTGGATCAAAGAAAACACAAACAGTTTCGGCAACACGCGATACGGCATGCCCCAACGCCCTGCTCTTCAACCGCTCTACGCTGGCGCTGATTGGAGTGACAACCTCCTCAAACGTGCCATGCGTCTCAACCAATACATCAAAGAATCCACCAACTAACCCTACCAACACACACAGAAATCTTTAGAGTCTAAAGATTTCTCTCCCCATCTTCCTCTACCTTTCCTTTTTCCCTTCACTTCCCAATACACGTAAATGCTCTGTTTTTTTCATATATGAGAAAGCACTAGCAACCAATAAGGAGTCAACGATGCCTAGAATGAAGTGTCCTAGCGAAGACTGGGATCGACATATTGATGCGGAGGACGAAGCCCAGGAAGCCTCCCAAGCTGCAGCAATGCTTGAAACGATTGCCTACTACTGGCGAGGGAATCAGAAAACAGAAGAGTCCTGCAAGTTTGCTAACGAACTTGAAACTCCAGGCAACGAAGGACATCCCGATCAAAGCGAACTCCTTCTCTACCTGGACAAAAACATGTTCCTTCGCGAAGAGGGAATGATTCGTGTCATCTATGGTGTCTCCCATGTGGAAGACAACGAAGCCGATGGGGCCATCACGGTCACCTTTAAAGGCGAGTGGCAAATCGAAAAACCCCTCTCCTACATCGGACAACCCATTCAAGCAAGCCTCGCCAAAACCCAGGAAGCCCGGATCGAAGAAGCGCTCGAAGGAAGCCCCCTCTCCCACTACCTGAACGCCAACCACTACTCCTTCCCCTACGAAAGCACCGTCACTGTCCCTTACTGGTACTATGCCTGCAAGGATGCCAGGGATATACAAGGAGGAGCCTTCTACACACAAGACGAAGACATCTCAGAAGATGGAACCCCCCACTTGGATGAAACCATCCGTCGCCTCATTGTTGAAGAAAAGCGACGACTCAAAGTACGACACGACCATTTTGGGAAGGTTGGCCTTGAACTGGCAGAGGTTTACCGCGAAACAAAGGACATCTTGTCTCTATCCCAAAATGGACACCGCGCTCAAGTCGAACACTTCGAGCAAGTCTCTAGCAGTCTCCTTTCCCAGCTACGCACCCTGTCGCGGTTTGTCGACCACTTCAACGAGTGGAGTGATAACGTGAAGGAAGGTCTCGCGGAGATCACCCAAACATGGCAGGACTTCACCTCACGCTGCGGGTGGCCACACAAGAGTGACTGGCAACTCCTCTGCGAACTCTACGACATCGACCCCAACATCACAGAGCTTCCTGACTGGGTTCAGCTTTTCCTTAACGATAGAACCGAAGCCATCCTTGAAAAATGCAATCAGGATCTAGAGAAAGAAGGCTTTAAAGCGCAACTCCACTTCCTCCTCACCAGCAACGAACACGACGCTCTGGAAACCATCGGCGCGGCGCTGCGCGAAAAGGACAATAAGTCATGAGCATGCGTAGAACGTGGCTCACTCGAAAATACCTCGAGACCATCGATGGCCTCACCGAAGAGGACATCACCCGTATCCTCCATAAAAAGGATCGAAGACGGGCTCCCACAAACATCGACCAGTGGATTGTCCTCGCCAGAAGGATCTCAAGATCCATCGAGGTAAATGAAGAACACTGGAAAAAAGCACAAGTCGTCGCAAAAGCTCTACGAACATCCATCTCCTTTTACAGACAAACCATCTCTATCTATATCCAATTCCGAGGGATTGATTTCTCTGGAGTTAAATTCACTGGAATGGAAATCAACGACGCTACCTTCACTAACTGCAACCTCTCTGGCGCAGACTTCGAAAACTCCACTCTCGAGAGTGCTACCTTTAGCCGATGCAATCTCCGTGGCGCAAATTTAGCCCACGCAACCCTTCGATACGTATCGTTCAATGGGAGCAATGTATACGAAGCGCTCCACCTCACCCACGCCCAAGTTATTCAAACAAGATTTCATCAATCGGGAGTTCTCATTATAGAAGGGGGACGCAGAAGAATCACCATCACCCCACGTTGGGTCCAGGTGGGGTGCCGACGACTCACCTATGACCAAGCCTACACCCTCATAAACGAAGACAGGGAGCGCTTCAATAACTACCACCACGAGGCCCGTCGCCATTGGGATATCCGACTCCTCATCAAAGCTGGCCTCGACCATGTGTCGGAAACATTTGTCGAACTGACAAACCTCCCTGGCATGGAAATCTAACCCCCTCCCCACACCTATACACTCGCATATATATATAATATATATGCTCGTTGTATACCCACAACACCTCTATCCAAAATCTTTAGACTCTAAAGATTTCCCCTCACGTAAATGCTTTGCTTTCTTTCATTCACGAAGCAACTAATAAAAAAAACACCCCCCCACCACCCAGGAGCTACCATGTACGTAAATGGATTTCTCTCGCGAGGACCACGCCCCCTCCCCGCGCTCATCGGAACGGAAGTTCTACAAGCAGGTGAACCCGCACTCACCATCAAACATTCTCAACAAGATCTCCAAAAACCCCTCCGCGAAACAAAGATCCGCGTCACCGCCGCTCTCCGCAACTCCGCAACCTCCTTCTCACGCACCATCCCCTACCGCACTACTATCGAAGCACAACCCAACACCAATAACACCGAATGCCTCGACCTCCCCATCGCGGTCTCCCTCCTCCTCGCCCAAGAACGCATCCCCTTTATCCCCACCCTAAACTCCATCTTTTGGGGCGAACTGGCCCTCTCTGGCCGAATCAAACCATGTCACGGACTCTACACCCTTCTCCACCACGCCTCCCAGTGCGACACTATCGCACGAGTCTTTCTCTCCACTGACTGCATCAGATCCCACTCCAACATCCTCAACCTCTTCGCCGACAAGATCGACATCATCCCATGTGAAGACATCGAACAACTCACCTACCTCCTCGACGCAATGACTCAAGAGGACCATGTTCTCACCCCCTATAGCCCCCCTGAGAGCCCCACAGAGCCACAAACACTGTCTCGATCGACCCAACTATGCTTCTCACAACTCCCTCGCCACCTCCTCCCTAATATCCGCCATGCTCTGATCGCCGCATCCGGATGGCACCCCATCGCCATCCACGGAGAAGCAGGCACAGGCAAAGCCATGCTCGCTCGACGCATCTCCACCATCCTCCCACCCCTCGACGAATACCAACAACGCGACCTCAATCTCCTCTACGCAAGACACAACCACGAACCCATCAATACCCCTCCCTTTCGCGCCCCCCACCACACCATCAGCACAAAAGGTCTCACCGGGAACCACGACCACCCCGGCGAACTCAATCGAGCACTGCACGGAATCCTCTTCCTCGATGAAGCCACCCTCTTCGAAGCCACCCTCGAGCGACTCTTTTACTGCATGTATCACACCCCCGAGGGAACCCTCGACTCTCCACCACGCGAAAGACAAATACCACGAGCAAGCAACTCCTTCCAAAAAAGCTACAAACTCCGCGGAAACACATTCCACACCACCACAACCTTCCCCATTCACACACTCCCCGTTTTTTCCACACAAGCTCCCCATAGCTCAAGACGACAAATGACTCCCGGCAACCAAAGAATTGCCAATAGGGTACAGATATGGACTCACCTCCCCACACCAACACCCAGCGACCCCAAAGACAATCACCACGCCCCCACCAGCGATGAACTTCAAGTGTTTCTCCTCCTCGCCCGTAACGCCCAACGAATACGATTCCGTAACTTCTTCGCCCCCAATCTCAACAACAACGGAACATGCCCTCCCGACTTCGTTCTCTCTCACAACGACTTCGCCCTCACATCCTGCAACGACACCAGACTCCTCAATCAAGCACACCGATTCTATAATAAAATCACCGCCAGAAGACTCGCCAGAACCATCGCCGACATCGAAGGCTCCATCCACATCCTCGACGAACACCTCAAAGAAGCCCTCGACCTCCTCCCCCCTAACCAGTAGGCCCAGCACACATGAAACCAATAGAAACAATCATCATCCACGACAGCCCCAACAACACAGTCGAAGAAAACACAGGACGCGCTAAACAACTGCTAGCAGCAGCGCACATCCCCTACTCCTTTGTCGGAAACCCACAACGCACCGCGTCCGTCCCCGACACCACCCAACGTCTGCGAAAATCCCTCCAGGCCCAGGTAGAGATGCACCCTCAACTGGTCTCCCACTTCAGTCGAATCCTTGGACCCAAAGGGGCCGAAAAACTCGGCGCACTGATTTGGATGTGCCAAGTGCAAGGACTCGCCTATGCCCTCGAATGGACACAGGGCGAACACTCCGACGACATTGGAGATGCCTTCGAAGAACTCCGGGACATACTGGGATAGCACCCTCCCGACCACTCTCCAAAGGACTAATCACATGAACCCACACTCCTCCGACACCCATGTTTTTATGCAAGAGAACTACTCTCTCATCAACAAGAGCAAAGCCAACCCCTTGCACTTCCCTCGACCCACCTACGACATCGTCATCCAAAAAGATAAACATGAAGTCATTGTTGCCCGAATCATGCAATACAGAGGCGATGAAGAAGGATGCCCCGAACAGCTATGGTGCGCGTACCTCCCCACAAAAGGAGACATGATACCCCTTCGCTTTTGCATCACGACCCGACACCACGCCTGTATCATCGCAATCGCACACCAAGAAGTCATTGAGTGCTTCTGCACCAAACTCAAAACACTCAATGAAACTCCAAACTACATCTATCTTGTCGAGGGGGACTCCACAGGAACATACGACATTGTCTATCGTTTTGTTGTCGTCACCCCACTTTCCCCAGAGCAAGCAAGATATATCTTCCCCAAAAACCCCATCCCCGAGATTGTCCAGGGAACCCCTGTTCCAGAAAGCAAATGTGGAACTATGTGGAATCACTCCCGAGGAGAATGGACAAACTATACTGTGAATGGTCACAGCTTACATCGAGGGGTCTATGGAGACGGCATTTGGTGTCACCCACACAAAACAAACGTCACTCTTCTCGGCATCGCAGAAAAAGAGGAAGAACCCGGAATCGTTTGCGTCGAAGGCAGAGATGGATGAAGGACAACACTAAACCAACTCCCAAGACCACCAAACACCTCCCCCCTCGCGGACATGCTCTCTTTGATATGTCCCACCCCATACACAGAGTCATCTCTATCCATCTCTCCCCATCCTCTCCCCACCCCACCTCCTTTCGTGTCTACAAAAAAAGAACGACCTCCGATGGCGACACCTCCTTTACTCAACTCCACTTCAAACCCAAAAAGGATAAAAAATAAACATGAAGCCCATCTCCAACCCACCACAACCCAAACACCAACGATTCAAACCCGTCCCAGGCAAACAATACCGACTCCGCATCCTACTATACCCAACAACCTCCTACCCTCGACACTACCTCCAGGCTTCATCCAGCGACGAGGGGTTTTCGGGTGTTGCAGGTGGCATTGAGCGCATCGACCAAATGCTACAACAACCGGGATGCCACGAACTCACCACCATATCCGCTGAAACATCCATGTCCCCTCTCGACATCTCCAGAGAATCTGGAACCGAAGAGCTTCTCACCAAAGCTTTCCCCGTCGCGCACGTCAACTATCACACTGGTGGAATCGGAAAAGGACGAAGCATTGTCGCAAATCTTCTAAAAACAGACCCCCACACCCCTATACCCATCCGATACCACAACCACCCTGACCCAAAACAACGTACAAAAACCTTCATGAGAACCCCACAAGAGATCTTCGACATATCCCAACCCAAAGACAAATCACCATAGAGGCCCCAACGAGCTTATATATATTTATATATATAAGCGAGTGGGGTCCTCTACCTGGAAATCTTTAGACTCTAAAGATTCACACCTTTTCCCACCAAAAACACCCCAAAATTACCAATCCCCAACAATACCCAAAAAAAGCCCTTACTTCCCCTGTGAGAGACCCTAATCAAACCCGCTCACTGTCCGGATCTTTTTTTTTCGGACAATCCCCACATTCTCCATTTTTACAGACAGTACACCAAGTCCTCCCGCACCAAGACTAACCACACGTAAATGCTTTGCTTTCTATACAATACGCAGACAGGACGATAGCAACACAAGAAAGAGGATCACCACACCATATAAAAAGGATAACCCCACATGACACCTCAACCATGGACCAATATACAGATAGAAAGACTCGCCCTAATCCTGGCAAGTGCCACCAAAGAGGTAATTCACCACTACGCCATACGCGAAATCATGCAAACAACTGCATATATCCCCGTAGACTTTGGAGTGTCCAATAGAAAGACATCTCACCACATCAAAAAACGAGGCACGCACTACATCCGATACGGCAAAAAAGCCATCCGCCAAAAAATGGAATCCCCGCGCCACGCCCACGGATGGACCGCATCTAGTGAGATACGAGAACGTGGATACTTCTCCTCAGAAGACAACCCCAACTCCTTCCTATGTCAGTTGGTCGCGCTGTGCCTCCATGAATACGCACACCTCATACAAGTTTATCGGGGACATCCCACCCGCAACAACGTACACAGCCCCGCCTTCTATCGCATCCTCGATGACCTCCACCGCAACCACGACCTTCCACAAGAGCTTTCTATCTATATATATAGTGAAGCACGGGACGCCGGACTACCCCCTCTCGAATACCTACGACCCAATGAAGAGATCCAGGAGTTCTACCCAGGGCAGCGCGTAAGCTTCCCATACCAAGGAAACACAGAACACGCCATCGTTATAAGGGTAAACAAGAGAACCGTCTCTGCCCACATCGAAGGAAACCCAAAAGACAAGTGGCGCATCTCACCCTATATCCTCACCCCGGCACCACTAGAGAACCCCAGCGAAACCCAGGCACCACCCAACAATGGCCGCAGCCTCAGTATTGTCCCTCTTGCGCCGGTTTTAATAAAAAAATAAATTTTTTTCCACCCCCCAAGGGTCTAGGCTGGCAATAGGCCCTCTCTGAGATTAGAGAATCCCATCTAGTCCTCTAGAATCCTCGCAATAGGCCCTCTCTGAGATTAGATGGGGTCCGAGAGGATTATAGAATTCTCTGGAATCCTCACAGGACTAGGTGGCCCTCTCTAAGATTAGATGGGGTCCGAGAGGATTAGAGAATGCCCTGAAATCCTCACAGGACTAGGTGGGATTCTCTAATCTCAGAGAGGGTCCGAGAGGACTAGGTGGGATTCTCTAATCTCAGAGAGGGTCTGAGAAGAATCCTCTATGGTTCAGTGAGGAATTAGATGATGTATTTCTTTAGAGTCTAAAGATTAGATTAGTGGTTTATTGGGTTATATGGGTGGTGTGAGTGGGTGTGGTAGTGGTTAGGTGTGGTAGTGGTTAGGTGTGGTAGTGGTTAGGTGTGGTAGTGAGTAGGGTATGTTTTTATAGTGTAATAATTTATTTCGTTGGATCAGATGTTATGTTTGTTTATATGGGTAGGAATTTTTGGGGTGTGTTGTATATGTGTGGATATGGTGGCGTGTGTAAGGGTGTGTGAGAAGGAGGAGAGAAGAGGATGATATTTGGTTTGGGTGGGTATAGGGAGAGGGTGGGTATGGGTGGCTTGGGTGTAGTGGTTGAGATGCCTTCATTGGAGGGTATAGGGAGAGGGTGGGTATGGGTGGCTTGGGTGTAGTGGTTGAGATGCCTTCATTGGAGAGTGTGGGTGTGCATCCGTATGAGGATGGGTTATTGGGATTATGTGGTGATGTGCTGGGTGGCTTGGGTGTTAGTGTATTGGAGGGGAGTAGGGAGATAGACAAGTATGTGGGTAGGTGTTTGGGTTGGAGTAAGATAAGGAAGGCGAGGGGGTTTAGGGGATGGGTGGGTGTGAGGATGGGTGGAATGATATTGGGTGGTGAGGAGTTACCGTATTATTGGTCGGGTAGGGGTATGTTTGAGTTGTGGGGTGGTATGCGTCGTTTGGGTTATGTGTGTACGTTGGAGGATGAGAGTTTTGATGTATTGTGTGGTGAGAGGTATTGGGTTAGGTTTGTGGGTAGGGATGGTTTGGAGGGTTCGTGTGTGGGATGTGGTTGTGTGTCGAGGGTGATGTTGTTTGCGGCGTTGAATGTGTTTGCTGGTTATTATGGTGTGGATGGTGTGTAGTGAGTGTTTGGCGGGTGGTGAGTGTTTGGCGGGTGGTGAGTGTTTGGCGGGTGGTGAGTGTTTGGCGGGTGGTGAGTGTTTGGCGGGTGGTGAGTTGGGTTCAGAAGTTGGTGGATCTTTAGAGTCTAAAGATTTGGGTGATGGAGTGTTGGGTGTGGCTCCATTGTGTGGGGAGTTGAAGAGATGAGGAAGGGAAAGAAGATGGTGAGGGAGGTGTGTGATGTGTGTGAGAGGAGGATGGTGTGTAGGTGGGTGAGGGTGTATGTGGATAGGGGGTGTCATGATGAGACGCCGTGGGTGAGGTTGTTGTTGTGTAGGAGGTGTTATGGGGAGAAGGAGGAGTTGGGTCAGTTGATGGATGAATAATGGTGGGTAGTGGTGGTAAATGCTCTGATTTGTTTATTGCGTGAGAGATTAGTTGGGGTGGGGTGAGACTCATGTAGGGAGTGAGATAGATGCGCGTTGTATACAGGGACAGCGATCAGTTCTTTGGGGCGCTGGATGCGTGTAGGTGGTGGTTGGAGGGAGAGGGACTTGGGTTGGGGATGGTGGCGTGTGGCCTAAAAGTTTGTGAAGACTTGGTGGGTGGGTTGGGGTATGGGGCGCGTATAGAGTTTAGGGTGGAGTTCTTTGTCCATGGTTCATTGGATAATGGTTTGGATAGTGGTTTGGATAATGGTGAGGTTTGGTTCATTCCACAGATGAAAAGCCTACTACTGCATGCTCCTGATGGCTTGCTCTTTGATTATTCATGTGTGGTGTGGCGAGTTACCTGGGATACGATGCATACGTGGGGGGTGTTGAATCGGTCTGCGGATCGTGATCGTCACAATCGCTACAATGACTTGGTGGTCAGACTATTGGATCCTGCACTTACTGTAGAGAAGCGCGAAAAAAAGATAGCTGATGCTACTGCTAATCTTCGGCATATCAGGGAAATAAGAAATCCATCCGACCTCTTTGTGTATTTATTTCGACCCAATAGCTCTTCTCGTGTTGAAGTTGAGACTCGAAACATAAGACTCTTGGATCTGTACTCTGGTCGGGTGAGGTTGGACTATACCCTTCGCTCTATATTTGGAAACCCACATGTTACGAACGTCATAAAGCTGGGGTTCTATAGAAAGTCTCTAGAGTGGTTTAGCTCTATACGGAGGCTGCGTGAGTTATTTGGGATACGCGAGAAGGGTTTAGGGGAGAGCGTGGAGAGATGGAGGGGGATGTGGGACGAAGTTTTGTTTGACGTTGGGTGAAAACGCGACAGGAAAATCTTTAGAGTCTAAAGATTTTGGTAAAGATCTTAGATAATTTCAGGGAGTAGTTTGCGCGATGAGTGAGAATACTTTTCTAGACAATATTGCGATGCAGGCCATACACCAGACATCTAGAATCCATTCTGATAGGTCTCTCGTCCTCTGTGTGGAGCGCAGGGCAGGGAAGAGGATACTTACCTTGATGGTTGGCAAGAAGAGCCTCCAGGGGGCTAAAAGAGGGCACTTTTTTTCAAACGTCGACATGCTCACCCTAAGAAAAGAAAACGGTGGGGTCTACCTCACCAGTCACTCCCCCTTTGGAATCCACCAAGTCAAGGCACCCGATGATGGATTTGACTCCATAGTCTACGACCAAACATATCTTGTCTGGTGCGTGGATAACCTGATGCCAGAGAACATGGTAGTTGCCATGCCATTTGAACTAGGCTGGATGCACAAGGAAGAACACATCACAAACATCAATACATGGGTGTGGTGGCTATACCATCAACAAATCAGCGTCGTGGCTGCGCGTGAACAAAGAAAGGTGAGAGAACTATTAGCAGGAACAGTAAGCGAAGCCAGGATGACAAAAGAAGAAGAACGGATAGCCTACTGGATAAACGAGGACAGACTCTTTATGCGGGAACTCGCCGACCAGATCTTCACCGGAGCAAGATGGAACGAGATAAGCGCATACGTCTACCAAGAATCAAACATAATAGAACAACTCTCGGGCGTTTTCTTTCGCGTCCGCGCTGGCTACCACATGAAAATATCCGGCAACGATGGACCCTCCATAAGAAAAAGAGAACTCCTCTGCAACCTATGGCTAGAAGCAAATAAAACATACTGGCACCGACTATTCCTAGACTCCCTAAGAGAACGTCAGTACAAACTAACCAAAGCACGAGACTTCCGGGACCAATTAGAAGATGGGTTGTTTGCACAATAACACCTACGACAGGAGAACAAAGCCATGGGAAACAGGAAGATACTATGCGCTAGCATAAACGGCCTAAGCGCAGTCGCCACCAGAATGATACCAGCTAACACATCGGACGAAGAGATCTTTTCCTTCTTTGAACACTCTCTCTCTTATGGAGGAGTCATTCACGAAGGGAAGTCAGGAGATCTAGGAATAGTATGCCTCGACGACTACCAAATCCATCGGGGTCCAAAAGATAAACTCCCACCCAACGTCCTCGCAATTGTTCAACACATCTTCAGTAAAGAGACTGACCCAAATATTATCGCCATCCTACCAAGACTGGATAAAAAGGAATAGGGCCACCGTCCATGAATGACCAAGAAGCAAAGGAAATACTCGAGAGCAACAAGCGAGAGTCCCTATGGGGTGCCTCCCGTCTTGAATGGGACAGGCATGTCCTCGTTTGTATGTCACCCTACAGATACCAGAGAAGCCTCGAAGCCATCTCCAGAATAACCCCCCATGCTTGCGTAGGTGACTTTCATATCAACGAAGGCAAGTTTAATATTCGGTTTCACATCCTCTCTGGAATAGATTACCTCGAAGGGCAGATCGCAATTTTTGGAGACCTCCCGAAGAATGCCATCATCGTCAAGCCCCAGACACAGGAGTGGTTGGAGGCCACAAGCTGCAAGATCGTTGTAGACTTGATGAAGCAATTGCTGAAAGAAACACACCAGATCAAAATACCAACATGGGTGCAACAATATCAAGGGGTGGAGGAGTTGGAAGAAGTGCGGAATCATCACATCCAACTCCTGGAAGAGTGGATTCGCATCGCAGAAGAATATCACATCCCCAACAAAAGAAGCGCTACATCTCTTCTCCGAACAAGCCTTCCCCTTCAAAGGCACTCGAGGCTCATCGATTTCCTCCCAGGAATACTCTATGCCGCCATACACAAATACTACGTTCGCACCCCAATACCAGCTGTGAGTCAGACACAACTGATGCTTTACCTGTGGATTCAAAGAGAGAGAGAGAGCAAGTGGCGTGGCGAAGAAGACTTGCTAACCTCATATTGGAGAACGCTCCCCGCCGTGTAAATCTGGAGTCTCTGAAAGAAGAATTAGACCAAGCTCTCTTTATGGATCTTTAGAGTCTAAAGATTTTTCTACAAAGAAAGGACAGAATCGTGCTTATAGAAGGTAGAGACCTCATCCCCGGACAAAGAGCACTTGGTGCTAAAAAGTTCCTCATCACTATGGGCAACCTCATAGCTAAGGGCGAGAGGAACCTCCGAAGTATGGGATTGGGCCTAGAGAATGAAAACCTTGCGATACATATCTGTCCTTGGTTATTATCCGAATATAAACAAGCGGATGACTACTTATATAGATGGGGACAGATGCCCCTCTTGGGAGAAGACTTCCCTGAAGGGCATTTGTCCCCAAAGCCAATATGGGAGGGAGAGGTCAAAGTCTCCTACAGATATTTTAGAGAAGAACACAGACACTGGATGGCATTGGCTCCCACAAATAACACATTTCTGATGCGACTCTCCAAGAACCAGATCATCCTTGGGTTCGAAGCACTCATTAGAAAGATAAAAACAGAACTGGATCTTTGTGGTAAGAGACTACGAAAAAGAGAAGAGGAGTCTCCATCTCCGGATCCTTCACTCTCCCCGCAAGCCTATCAAATAGCAATTCAAACCAATCAATACATAAGTACTGCTAATCTTGTGTGGGAGTTCCTGGGGAACGATATTGATTTATTTGATAGACAGATCGAAGTCATTCGAGCCATCGCCAGAACAATCAGATACCTCAGAAACAACATGCGGGAACCTATATACAGTGCCTTTAGCACAAGCGACATCGTGGATGAACTGGTCTTTGACTTTTGGTGTGAACTAACAAGAGGCTTCTGGGAGAGGGAGATTCTGGAGGTCATAAAGGGGAGAGGATTTCAAATGTCTGAGAGAGCAGAGAGGTGGAGAAGTGAATGGCAGGATGCCCTCTTCCATTCATAGGGCGAGGGGCTTATCTAAGGCAAAGTGTATCCAGGAGATCGCTTCTTTACCTCGACCGTCTCAATCGGACCCACACTCACTCCAACCATAACAGTTCCTGCATTTCTGGTTAGGCGACGATAGTTGTCTTCGCCAAGACCTTCCAGGGTATAAGGGACACTGTATCCACAAGGGCGAGAATGTTTCCCGGGGCCTGTTGAGATATAACCATGACAGTTCAAGGTTGTTGTCTTTCTCTTTTTGTCTCGGGTTGTCCCAAAGTAAGAACCCTTGCAATTGGGACAAATGAAAGAATCTTTTCCTGCCATATCTCTCTCCTAGCGATCATGTCTACTCTTTTATCTTACTGCGCTTTCCCTTCTTTTTATTCGACGACTTCTTTTTATTCGAAGACTTCTTCTTGCTCCCTGCTTTCTTTTTCGCTGAAGGAGCTTCAGGGACAGGAGTTGCAGGAGCTTCTGGCACCACTGGAGCTTCGGGCACTGCAGGCGCCTCGGATCCTTTTGCCTTCTTGTCCTCTTCCACCTTTCGACGAACATCTTCTCTCCAATCAACAGGTGCAGGAGCAGGTGTGTCTTCTTCGACCTCTTTCTTTGGTGATTCAATCGCAAGCTTCACCTCTGGTTCAGCAGGCTCTTTTTCTACTTCCGCCGCTTCGGGAGCAACTTCGATAGGCTCTTCCGCCGCTTCGGGAGCAACTTCGATAGGCTCCTCAACTACCTCTGGAGACTCTGGAGTTTCTTCGGCAACCACTTCTTCGGCAACCACTTCTTCGGCAACCACTTCTTCGGGAAGAATAACGCCGCTCGGCACAGACCTCCGAACCGTCTCCAAAAAAGAAATGCTTTCGTGCTCACACACACCGTTCTCATCGAACCGAACATTGTGCCCACCCACACTAACTGTTCTCGCCCTGCCAACATACTGATCAACGTATAACCTCGCCATCTCTGCTCTCCTGTCTACTAAGGGAAGAATGACAATAGAAACCAAGACTATCGCCAAGTTTTGTAAAAAACCTCTACACTATACACAAAAAAAAAAGACAAACAAAGCAGATAATAAAAAACCTTCGCGCCGATCAACCCTTTACGATTACTTTATATAGAACAAAAAATAAACAAGGAGAAGATGGAAGAAAATGAACATTTTTCAAAAAATAGGAATGAAGCTTCGTCGGATCATACACAATCTTCGAAAACTCCCGTGGTCGTTCGAGACTACACAGAAGCTTAGAAGAATGGATATGGTGCGATACGAAATACGACACCTGGACAGAAAAATACTTGGGGATGCCTACAGCGCAATCTCTGGAGCGCTATGGACTGAACTAGAAAATATACACAAATCCATACCTATAGAAGAATATATGGCTCTTATGCGCAGAGACAGAATGCACCTCTACGCAGACAAAAATAAAGTTAGAGGGGTTAAAAAGTTTTTCACCTCTCCTTCAGGTAGATGGGAACTCTCTATTGATTTCTATCAAGCGGGGCGAAGGACCTGGAAGCTGACAAAGGGCACAATAAGAATCCCATATGATACAAAAGAACACTTTGCCATATATAGAAATTACTCATCCTTCTGGCATTGCTTTGTAGATCATCTCAATGGGAATGAATACCTTTTATGTGGAGAAGACTACCAAGGACTAGACCTGATAAACCTCGATACCCGGCAACGCTGGTGTTTAATCCACGCTGGAAAGTTGCAGGGGTTCGGTTGGTGCATCTCGTCAATGGTCGCAAGCCCAGATGGAAACCTGCTCGTTGCCGATGGTTGCTTTTGGGGAGGGGAGTTTGAATTGCGGATAATGAACTTCTTTAACCCAGAAGGGGGACTGCCTTTGGAACTTGTGGATTATGTGACAGGTGGGTGGAATTTTGAAAACTGGGTAGACTCCAAGACATTCGCATACTCGAAAGAGTTTTTTGGGATCTTCTACAACGGAAGGTTTATCATAGAGGAGTCCGAAGTTGACTCTACCATCCCTCCAGAAGAATTTAGAGAGCTAGGCTGGTTAGTTTTCAACGAGGATGATTATTACAATATCATCTCCTCAGATGAAGCCGAATACGAGCATCAAAAAAGAAAAATGTATAGAGAGTGGTCACGAACTATAAAAGGAGATTAGTATTTCTTTAGAGTCTAAAGAAGAAAAGAACTACAAAAAACAAGAAGCCTTCCAGGAGGCGAACATTTTATGAGATGAGTTCTTTGGTGGGGATCCACTCATCTCTATTCTGAGGGAGGAAACTCCAACCCGGAGGGAAGGGTTGGGTCTCAACTCGCGTTAGAATAAAACAATCACCTGCCTGAAAGGCTTCCAAGGGCAGCATTCTGATCAGTGAGGGGGTACTTCGCAGAATGCTATATACAATATAACGTAATACTAAATAAAAAGCTGACATTTTTTTATAACTTGACCAGAAAAGAATCTTTCGCATACCCTCCTACGTGTAAGAATAACGAGCAAGTCATTATTTTTATAGGCTTGTTTATAGATTCAATTGGCAAACACAGGAGAACAAAACAATGGGTAGAAACCGCAGAGCCGGATCTGGAAACGAGATTCGCGTTATTGATGATCTTGGATCGAATGTTGTTCGTGAGATCACAGAGCAACTCAACGTTGCTGAAATTTGCAGTATGCGTGAAATCGAAACAAATAGTGGACAAGAAAAACACGTCTGCCTTGGCTTCTTCGAGCATCCTGTACATATCAAACAAATCGCTATCGCAAACCTTCAGAACAATGCTCTTATCGCAGCGGGTACGACCATCAAGCTGCATACACGAACTGCAGCTGATGCTGACGTCGTTGGGGGAACTGGCACCGAAGGGACAACTTTCGGCGTGACCGGGTTTGCTACCAATAACTTTCCCGCAAAGTCCATCAAGTTCCTCAAGCAAATCGATGGAGTGGCTATCGGAGATACCGTCACTGGGAAAAAATCAAACATCATCATCCCCAAACAAACCCTCATCTACGTTTCCTTCAACAATGCGGAAGTAGGCGTTCGAACCATCGGTGTCTCTCTCATCGCATCCCCCACTGATAAAATGCGACTCGAGCCGAGTGACATCGCCAAAGCTCTTGACGTGAACTCTGCACACTTCCGACGCTCTACCCGCAAATCCTAAACCCCTACACACGCAAACATCACAAACAAAGCATATACCCCACAATATAGGAGAAATTCCTTATGTCGTTTCCCACGCAAATAGGTGCCGAAAACTCTGCCCCACAACTCAATGGAGCATGGTCAAACAATCCTAAGTTTGTACAAAAACTCACTGCTGCAGGGACTGTCAGTGTTGCTGTTCCCACTGGAATGGTCTTGCAATTCAAATCCGCCAAAGCCCTCCTCGTTGGTGGGATCGGTGGCGCGGGTGACACCCTCGATATAAAGAGCGGTGCAAACTCTGCCCTCGCTGCTGTCATGGATCTTTCCAGTGCCACTGCCGTTGGCAAGTCCGTCAACTCTGGCGACCTGAGCACAACCGCTGCCTACTCTCTCTTTACGGGCGGCGTCGATACTGTTGATATCGAACTGACCGATGGCGATGCTGGCATCCTCGAGCTTTGGGTCGAAGTCGAATTCCACCGAATCTCCTAAGCCCAAACACC
>JGI25134J35505_10000368_pt1 | contig 17943 bp, 17 predicted proteins | sample ETNvirnome_6_100_FD_35505 | JGI IMG/M metagenome (IMG submission 35505) | reverse complement strand
TGATCGCAGCGGTTTAACGCGGGGGATTGCCTATTAAACCGCTGTTCTCACACGGGCCGCTACCCGGTTACCGGCTATTCTTCTGTGTGCTGGCGGCAAGCGCGTTGATGTTTGTCGACCATCGTTTTACTCGCATGGAAGATGTGCGCGCCCAAATGACCACGATTGTCGCTCCCATCCAGTGGGTAGTCAGTGTGCCTAGTGATCTGCTGAATTGGGGCGCGCTAGCACTCGCCGACCAGCAGGCGCTGGTGGATGAAAACCGCCACTTGCGTGAGCAAATCTTGACGCTCTCTCACCGCGGGCAGCGCTTGGCTAACCTGACGGCTGAGAACGCCGAGCTACGCAACTTGCTTGGCGCTGCCGAGCGGCGCGATATTCCCTATATCACGGCGGAGCTACTCTCGCTGGATAATGACCCGTTTAGCCATCAAATGGTGGTGGATCGTGGGCACCGCAACGGTGCCTATGTCGGTCAGCCGGTGATTGATGCATCGGGTTTGGTTGGTCAGGTGGCTGCTGTTTCAGCCTACTCTAGCCGTGTGTTGCTGTTAGCCGATGCAAGCCATGCGTTACCAGTGCAGGTTAACCGCAATGGGCTGCGTTTTATTGTTCAGGGTACTGGCCGTTACGGCAGTGTGAATGTTCTCCATGTGCCGGATACGGCGGATATTCGCGAAGGTGACTTACTGACCACCTCTGGTTTGGCAGGGCGTTTTCCGCCGGGCTACCCCGTTGCGCGAGTGACCGAGGTGTATCACGACCCTGGCCAGCCATTTGCCCGGGTTGTTGCTGAACCTTCGGCTCAGCTTCAGCGTTCACGCCACTTCCTGCTGCTCTTTCCACCACCCCGCGAAGAGTTGGATGCTTCTATTTGGGATGAGTCCATGGATATTTCAGCCGATGCGCTCCATGCCGCCCAGCGGCTTGGGCAGCCAGTTTCCCCGGCCATGCAGGAGGAACGCTAATGGCGCGTGCGCCGGTAGTGCCACTGGTGGTGGTCTGGCTGAGCCTTATTTTTGCGCTCTGCTTGCAGGTAATGCCACTGGCCGATGGTTGGCAGGTTTTTCGCCCGGAGTGGATTGGGCTAATGTTGATTTATTGGTGTATGCAAGCGCCGGATCGAGTTGGGGTTTTTCACGGCTTTGTATTTGGCCTCTTGATGGATCTTATTGAGGGGACAGCGCTTGGACAGCATGCACTGATTTTTTCGATTCTTACGTTTTTAGCCGCGCTAGTGTATCCCCGTTTTCGTGCTTATTCGCTGGTACAACAGTCGGTATTGGTGCTGGTGCTGTTAGGGTTGGCTCAGCTGATAGAGCAGTGGCTAAGAACGCTGACGGGTGTTTTTTCCATACATCTCTCTTTCTTGATCCCATCGCTGGTCAGCGCATTCCTCTGGCCGTGGCTCTCCACAATGTTTAAAGCGATTGAGCGGCGAATGGCCAATGCGTGACGATAACCACACCCCCGTGCTCTGTTTGGCCTCGGCATCACCACGCCGCCAGGCACTGTTGGCCTCTATCGGTGTGCCGGTCAGTGTCTTGCCAAGCGATATTGATGAAACGCCGCTTGAGGCAGAGTCTCCCACGGCCTATGTAGAACGGCTGGCGGTGGCAAAAGCGCAGGCGGCGGTGGGCAAAACCGCGCTGCCCGTGCTGGGGTCGGATACCGCGGTGGTTATTGATAGCACCATTTTAGGTAAGCCTAATAATCAACAGCACGCGGCTGAGATGTTGAGAATGCTCTCTGGGCGCACGCATCAGGTACTCACGGCAGTAGCGGTAAGCGGGCCGCTAGGTATACTCTCCTGTTGTGTGGCCACGGACGTCACCATGCGCGAGTTAACAGCAAAAGAGATCGCCTGCTACTGGCTGACGGGCGAACCCGCCGATAAAGCGGGTGGGTATGCTATTCAAGGCTTAGCCGCCATTTTTATTGAACAAATTCAGGGCAGTCACTCTGCTGTGGTGGGGCTGCCACTATTTGAAACAACGCGCTTGCTACGCCAGCAAGGGGTTCCCGTTTGGGCGGGCCGTTATCCCTCGTAACCACCGACTCATCGCCCGCTGCGCTGGCAAGGAATAGGACATCCAATAAGGAATTTTGCATGAGCGGTGAAGTCCTCATAAATTTAACGCCAATGGAGACCCGCGTTGCGCTGGTGGAAAACGGCGTATTGCAAGAGGCGCTAATAGAGCGCTCTCGCAGGCGCGGTATCGTAGGCAATATCTACAAAGGCAAAGTGGTGCGCGTACTGCCTGGCATGCAGGCTGCCTTTGTTGATATTGGCTTAGAGCGCGCAGCGTTTATTCATGCCCATGAGGTCATGCCACCCGGTACGCCCAATGACGAGCAGCAGACCATCGGNCAGCTTCTNCACGAAGGTCAGGCGCTGGTGGTGCAAGTCACCAAAGATCCTATCGGTACCAAAGGGGCGCGGCTGACTACCCATCTTTCGATTCCCTCTCGCTATCTGGTCTATATGCCTGACTCGCCTCATCACGGGGTATCGCAGCGCATTGAAGATGAGCGCGAGCGGGAGCGCTTGAAAGCGCTGCTGGATAAAAGTATCGAAGAGCAAACCATTGAGGTCACGGGTGGCTTTATCGTGCGTACGGCGGCCGAAGGCGTAGGCGATGAAGAGCTGGCCAGCGACATGTACTTCTTGCTACGTATTTGGCGCAAGGTCAGCGAGCGCAAAATCACCGCCGCCCCTCCCAACGTCATCTACGATGACTTGCCGNTGTTTATGCGCACCCTGCGGGATGTGATGCGGGATGATATCGAGAAAGTACGCATTGATTCCCGGGAGAACTTCGTCAAGCTGGTCGAGTTTGCTGAAGAGTTTATGCCCGATGCTGTTGATCGCATCGAGTACTACCCCGGCGAACGTCCCATCTTCGACCTTTATAGTGTCGAAGACGAGATTCAAAAAGCGCTAGGTCGCAAGGTGCAGCTCAAGTCCGGAGGGTACTTGGTAATTGATCCCACCGAGGCCATGACCACCATCGATGTGAATACCGGTGGGTATGTGGGGCATCGTAACCTTGAAGAGACTATTTTCAAGACGAATCTGGAAGCCGCCACTGCCATTGCCCGCCAGCTCAGGCTGCGTAATTTAGGTGGCATCATCATTATCGACTTTATCGATATGGTGGATGTAGAGCACCAGCGGCAAGTGCTGCGCGTGCTGGAAAAAGCGCTTGAGCGGGACCATGCTAAAACCAAATGTACNGGGGTCACCGAACTTGGTTTAGTGCAGCTTACCCGTAAACGCACGCGGGAAAGCCTTGAACAAACACTATGCGANGCGTGTCCCACCTGTGGTGGTCGCGGCACGTTGAAAACCCCTGAAACGGTCTGCTACGAAATCTTCCGTGAGATCCTGCGTGAAGAGCGGGCTTATAGTGCGGAAACGTATATGGTGCTGGCATCCCAGCCAGTAGTGGACAGGCTGCTTGATGAGGAGTCTGCCGCGGTCGCTGACCTGGAAACGTTTATTAATAAAACGATCCGTTTTCAGGTTGAGCAGCACTACTCCCAAGAGCAGTACGACATCGTACTGATGTAATGATGGCACCACGCTCTTTTTTTCGNGGCTGTCTAGTAGGGGTGGCCGTTGTGCTGGGTACGCTGGCGGTACTGCTGNTAGCGCTGCGTCTCTTTGCTAGCCAAGTNGATGCATTGTCNCCCCGCTTGGAGGCGCTTTTAGAGGCNCGTATTGGCGTGCCGGTGAGCATCGACCATCTAGCGCTCTCTCTGGAGCGCAACGTCCTGCACCTGGAGCTTGAAGACCTTCATGCGCAAACGCCGGATGGTCAGGCCCTGATAGGGCTTGATCGCTTGTCGCTGCGTTTGGATGCCTGGGCCACGTTGCGCCACTTAGCGCCTATCTTCAGCGATGCGCGTATGTCTGGGCTCGAATTCCATCTCTACCAGCAGCCTGACATCGCCTGGGGCTGGCCTTCACCGGCCAAGCTGCCGCTGGGGGTAGCACCACAACCAGAGGTGGACCTTGAATCCTTGGATGCCTGGGCTGGACTGCTGCTGCGCCAGCGCCTTTGGGTGGATAACAGCCGCATCATGCTGCATGGCCAGCAGCAGACTGTGATGCTTCATGCACCTTCGCTGCTTCTGAATGGCGATCATCGCCGCACACGATTAGAGGGCTCCCTGAATATTGTCGAGGCGCCTGATGTGCTGGCATCAGAGCTGCCCGCCATTACCATGCGTGCCGAAATGCAGCCCGGTCAGCAAGGCTTTAGGGACTTTTCTGCTGCGCTTCAGCTCGATATGCAGTTGGATCATCTGGTGGTGCTGGCGGCACTGTTTCGGCCAGATCGCATGCCTTTTCTCGAACAGGTGGGCGGTCATGTGCAGCTATGGGGGCGTTGGCAAGAAGGCGCGCTAGCTGATGCGCGGCTTGCACTAGATGTGCCCGAGCTGACGCTACGTAAAGATGTGGAGTACGCTGTGCTGCGAAACATTCAGGCCAGTGGGCAGTGGCTGCGCGACAGCGAAGGCGGTGAGGCGTGGCTAAGTGGCAATGCAGAAACCGTAGAGTGGGCCCAGCCTGAAGGCGTTGGTGATGGCCCCGCGCTGCCACACCACTGGTATCTGTCACACCAGCCGGGGCAGTGGGAGTTGCGAACCAGTGCGTTTGAGCTCGCCTCGCTAGCGGCTTGGCGGGAGTATGCGCTGTTGCCTGAGTCACTCACCCGGGTATTGCAAACGCTCTCGCCCCGAGGGCAGGTGCAGGGGCTGAGCCTGGGGCAGCGTGAGGGGCGATGGGGCGTGGATGCTGCACTTACTAATGTGGCTGTACTCCCCTGGCAGCAAGCGCCAGGAGGCGGTCCGCTGGACGCTTGGGTGCAGGCTCGCGACCTGCGTGGCCGCGTGACCTTTAACAGCGCAGGCGATAGTACGCTCTATTTTCCAGAACTCTTCGATGTACCTATGCAGCTAAGTCACGCCGAAGGGGTGGTGGAGTGGGTGTATGATGGTCCTAACACCATGATTAGCGGCCGTGACCTCAATGTGGACTGGGATGGCGCCCAGGTAAGTGGTGGGTTCGGCTTGATCGCGGGGCAGCAAAGCGGTCAATTTGGGTTGGATATTGCATTTGCCGATGTAGATGCGATCTCCCGCCCGCTCTCCCAGTGGCTGCCCATGAAAGCATTTGAGCCGAAGCTGAGGGAGTGGTTGGAGAACGATATTGGTGGCTTAGTGCCGCAAGGTTCGCTGAAGCTTAGTCAGCCCCTGGGACCTGCGGCTTCATCAGATCAACTCTCGGCAACGCTCGCGCTGGAGGTCACTCAAGGCCACTTGCCGATTGCGCCGGAGTGGCCGCGTTTGGAAGATGTCGAGGGGCGCTTGCTGTGGCAAGGAGGAGTGCTTCAAGCCCAGGTAGAGCACGCCCAAAGCCACGGCGTTGAAGTATCCCAAGGCACGATACGTATGGAGAAAGAGCAGCCGCTTCAGCTATCAGGCAGTCTTCAGAGTGATGGTGCATCCTTGCTGAACTTTGTTCAGGCCATGCCGGATATGGACACGCTACCACGTAGCGATATTACCGTTGATGGTATCATCGAAGGGGATATCGCCCTTGTACTGCCGCTGGATAACGAGGAGGCGCTCCAGCTAGAGATTAATGCACGGCCAGCGCTATCGGCTGTGCGCTACGCGTCACTACCAATAACCCTGCGTGATCTGGANGGTGGGCTCAGCTGGCAGCAGGTGGGTGAGGCGCATGCGCTGTTAGGAGAGCTAAGCAGCCAGTGGCAGGGCGGTGATATTCGCGCAGAGCTGATGGCTGATCAGCGTGTTGCCTTGCAGGGCAGCGTGGAGTCGTCTGCGCTGTGGTCGTTGGCAGGGCTGCCTGCCGAGCAGGCTCGCCAAATGATGAGTGGCCGCACCCAGTGGCAGGGTGAGGTCTCTCTTGCGGCTCGTCCAGTGTTAACCTTAGAGAGCCGCCTGCTTGGCATCACCAGCGCGCTACCCGAGCCGTTTGCCAAGACTAGCGATCAACCGTGGCCATGGCAGCTACGCGCGGAGTTTGAAAGCGGGCGAGTATCGACGCAATTGGCCGATAAGGCAGCTGCGAGATTCCAAACGTTGAATAGTGGTGCACTAGCGGCCGAAGTGGTGCTCGGCAATGCAGTGCAGCGACCGAATTGGCCCAGCCAGCCTGGCTGGCGCCTTGAAGCAGGGCTCGATACGTTAGACCCCATGGCATGGCACGCTGTTCTGTCGCCGATATTGTCGGGAGGCGCCTTGGCATCTGCTTCTAGTGGCGAGAGCACGCCGCTTGAAGTACTGCTACGTGCTGGCTGTTTACGCTTTCGTGACAAGTGCTTTGGCGCTTTTAACGCCTCAGGGACACTCACCGGCCAGCGCGCAGCACTTCAGCTTAGCGGCGATATGTTGTCTGGGCGCCTAGATTACCAACCCGCCAGCGAGCGGCCGCTTGATGTTGCAATTAGCATGCTAGTCCTAGATCGTTTACTGGACCTGCCCGCCAAAGAGCATGATGCCACTGTCGCAGCCCCCGACTCTTGGGTTGATGCAATTGAAACACAGCATGTAGCCCCCGTTGCTATTCCCGACTGGCTAGCTGAACTGCCCAACGGCAGGCTACGGCTAGCGGATATTAGCGTTGGTGGCACTCGCTTTGGCCCATTAACCGCCTACTGGCAAACCGATGATCGTCGTTTTTCGCTCTCACCAGTTGGTTTAACCCTCGGACAGCTTTCTGCACGCGGCGAGTTGGTTTGGGAAGGCAATGCGGTGAATAGCCGTACACGAGCGGATATCTCCATACAGGGTGGCGATGTGGGGACGGCGCTGGAGCAGCTTAACCAACCGGTAGCCATGCGTAGCCGCACCACCGACCTTGCTGCTGAGCTTACTTGGTCGGGAGCCCCCTGGCAGCTTGATTTAAGCCGGGCTGGTGGTGAAATGAGTGCTGATATACGCGACGGCCGTTTTGTGACGCTTGAATCGACGCCTGCCCGCTTAGTGGGGTTGCTCAACTTTGATAACATTCTGCGCCGTCTACGGTTCGATTTTTCTGACCTAACCGGTCAGGGAACGGCCTTTGACCGTGTGCATGGCACTGCCGATGTAGCTGAAGGGCAGCTGTTGCTTCGTGGCCCCCTGCAAATTGATGCACCCGCCACCACGCTGACGCTAACAGGAAGTGTTAACCTCTTACAGCGTGAACTTGACCAGCGCCTAGGCGTCACACTGCCGGTTAGCCAAAGTTTACCCATCGCCGCCATTGCTGTCGGAGCGCCCATTGTGGGCGGTGCACTGTTTCTTGCCGACCAAATTTTTGGCGATGCGCTGGATCAAGCAACCACTATTTATTATCGCGTGCGAGGCCCTTGGACCTCGCCGCAAGTGACTTTAGAAGGCCCCCAATGACCGCACATAAAAGCGATATAGAGTCCGCTGTTTCCATTTTGCTAACGCCAGGTGGCCTCGATTTGAACGCTCTGGATGCTGGCCTTGGCTACGCCATGGGAGCGGGGATTGATTATGCCGACCTCTATTTTCAGCGCACCTGGCAAGAGGGTTGGGTGCTGGAAGATGGCGAAGTTAAAGAGGCCAGCTATAACATTGATGGCGGCGTTGGCGTGCGCTCGTTGGCAGGTGAGAAAACCGGGTTTGCGTACTCCAACCAAATTACCGCTGATGCACTAATGGATACAGGCCGTACCGCCTCTGGCATCGTGCGCAGCGGCAAACAGTTGCCAGGGCAGAAAGTGATGCCAGTCAGCGTGGCGTCGTACTATGCAGGTATCGACCCACTGGCGGGCCTTTCGGCAGAAGACAAAGTGGCCATGCTGAAAGANGCAGACCGCGTGGCCAGAGCGGCCGACCCGAGCATTAGCCAGGTNAGTGCGTCGCTGTCGGGCACCTATGAGGTGGTTTTAGTACGCGCCAGTGACGGCACCCTAGCNGCGGATATTCGCCCACTGGTGCGTTTTAACGTCAGTGTTATTGCGGCGAAAGATGGCCGCCGTGAGCGNGGCAGCGCTGGCGGCGGTGGTCGTTACTCCATGTCGCGTCTGCGGGATGAGGGNGTTGCNGAACGCTATGCCAAAGAGGCGGTGCGCCAAGCGCTGGTCAATCTTGAAGCCATTGATGCGCCAGCGGGGCAGATGCCAGTGGTGTTAGGNGCCGGTTGGCCGGGCATTCTGCTGCACGAAGCGGTAGGCCATGGCTTGGAAGGTGACTTTAACCGTAAAGGCAGTTCTGCCTTTGCAGGGCGAATGGGGCAGCGGGTTGCCGCCAAGGGAGTCACAGTGGTTGACGATGCCACTGTTGCTGATAGTCGCGGCGCGTTGAGCGTGGATGACGAAGGCACNCCCGGCCAATATACGCCGCTGATTGAAGATGGCATTTTAACTGGCTATATGCAGGATAAGTTAAACGCGCGATTGATGAAGATGGCNCCTACCGGCAACGCCCGCCGCGAGTCGTTCGCTCATCTGCCGATGCCTCGTATGACCAATACGGTGATGTTGGCTGGTCAAGATGACCCTGCCGATATCATTAAAAGCGTTAAGCGGGGAATCTACGCCGTGAGTTTTGGNGGAGGGCAGGTGGATATTACCTCGGGAAAATTCGTGTTTTCGGCGAGCGAAGCCTACATGATTGAAGACGGTAAAATTACCGCGCCGGTGAAAGGTGCAACGCTGATTGGTAACGGGCCTGAGGCCATGGGCCGGGTATCGATGATTGGCCACGACATGGCGATGGATACCGGGATTGGCGTTTGCGGTAAAGAGGGCCAGGGTGTGCCGGTGGGGGTTGGCCAACCCACCCTGAAACTGGATGAGCTGACCGTGGGCGGCACGCAGTCTTCTTGAGACTGTGGTTTACAGCGCTAGCGTATCGCGCAGGTGTTTGAAAAGCTTGCGTGAGCTGGTGGGGGGCTTGCCCTGTTCGCGCTCTTTGCGGGCGTTGCGCACTAGCTGGCGCAGCGCCTGACGATCGGCGTTAGGGTAGTCGGCCATAAACAGGTCAACGGCGTCGTCGCCCTCACCCACTAGGCGGTCACGCCATTTTTCCAGGCGATGAAATGCATGATCGCGCTGCTCTTTCTCTTGTTCGATGTCATCGAAAACGCCCTGAATGGCCGTTAGATCCTCTTTGCGGATAAGTTTGCCAACGTATTGCATATGGCGACGGCGGCCTTCATGAGAGCGAATGCGAGAAGTCTCTTCAATCGCTCTCAGCATATCGTCTGATAAAGGAAAGCGCGCCCGCTCGGCAGGCTTCATGGCAATTAATGTTTCGCCAAGCGCTTGCAGAGCATGCATTTCACGCTTTAGCTGAGATTTACTCGGGCGCTCTTCTTGTTCATCGATATCGATAGGCTCGGGGCGTTGCTTCGGCATATAAGAACTCACAGATTAGATTCGTTTGCAGCATTATATCAGGCTGCGACCACAACATTGATTCGCCAATGCGATTCAGGNGAAAAGGAGGCCATATGGCACAGGCATTTGATGCAACGGCGCAGCAGGCGCAGTTGACGGAGCGCGCCACAGAGGCGCTTGCCCTGGCAAAACAGCTAGGGGCGGATGCCGCCGAAGTCGGCGCGAGCGTTGACCAAGGGTTGGGCGTTAGTGTGCGACTTGGTGAAGTGGAGACCGTTGAGCTATCTCGTGATCAGGGTATTGCGGTCACGCTCTATGTGGGAAAACGTAAAGGTAGCGCTTCCTCAACGGATGCAAGTAGTGCCTCCATTCGTGCCACGGTTGAAAAGGCGCTGGCTATTGCACGTTATACCGGGGAGGATCCCGCTGCAGGCCTCGCTGAAGCAGAGCTGATGGCGACCTATTTGCCAGACTTGAAGGTGCACTATCCGTGGGCGCTCTCAACCGATGAAGCGATTGACCTTGCCCTGCGCTGCGAACAGGCTGGCCGCGAGGTGGCAGGTATTCACCAGTCAGAAGGTGCCTCGCTCTCAAGCGGTGAGGGCGTGCGAGTATACGCCAATAGCCACGGCTTTTTGGGGACTCAAAAGGGTAGCAGTCACTCACTCTCCTGCATGNTGATTGCCCAAGATGNGCAAGGCATGCAGCGGGATTATGACTATACGTCNGCGCGTAACCCGCAGCAGCTTCGCCACCCAGAGGAGGTGGGGCGNGAGGCAGCAGCGCGAACGTTGCGGCGTCTAGGAGCNCGACGCCCCCCGACGGGAACGTTTCCTGTGCTGTTNGATCCCTCCCTTGCTAGCGGCCTTATCGGCCACCTTATGGGTGCTCTGGCGGGCGGCGCGCTTTATCGAGAAGCCTCGTTTTTATGTGATCGCTTGGGTAGCCCGCTATTCCCCGATTGGTTTGGGTTAGAAGAGCGCCCGNTGGAAGTGGGAGCAACGGCTAGTTCACCGTTTGATGCGGAGGGTGTACAAACCCGTAGCAACCGGTTTATTGATCAGGGGAGGGTGGCGAGTTACATGCTCTCTGCCTACAGTGCGCGTCGTTTAGGNATGCAGTCCACGGGCAATGCAGGCGGNGCGCGCAACATGCGCTTGTTAGCGCCGTTAACGCCGCGGGAAGAGCTGTTAACACAGATGGGGCGTGGTATTTGGGTGACCGAGCTCATGGGGCAGGGCGTTAACGGCGTCACTGGCGACTATTCCCGGGGAGCAGCGGGTTTCTGGATTGAGAATGGCGAAGTACAGTACCCCATTGAGGAGTTCACTATTGCTAGTAACCTCAACAAGATGTTCGCGGGGCTAAGCGGTGTGGGAAGTGATACGGATACCCGTGGCAGTATTCACACGGGTAGCTGGCTGATTGATGCGATGACAGTGGCAGGAAGCTAGTCGACAAGTGCTGACTTGGTAAACTAGCTACTGGTCTTCGTCAAACCGTGCGTCGAACAGAGCTTCAATGGCATCTAGCGCCTGTTCGGCGTCGNTTCCTTCAGCGGCGACAGTGAGCTCGGTGCCGCAGGGGGCGGCCAGCATTAGCAGCGACATAATATTGGCGGCATCGGCTTTCTGCTGCTGCTTATAAACCACGATATTCGCGGAAAACTGCTGGCCACATTTCACCAGTTTGGTGGCCGCGCGGGCATGAAGACCACGCTGGTTGGTAAGTGTTAAGGTTCTTTTGGGCACTCTGGTTCCTTTTTGCCGAGTGGGTCTTGAAACTTAGGTCTTGAAAAACTTAGGTCTTGAGAAGCTTAGGCCTTAAAAGTTAGGTCCTGAAACTCAGGGCGTGCTGCCAGCGGCGGGTGTGGTAACGCATGGCACCGCAGGCTCTTCGCTCAGCGTGTATTGTAACCCCAGCTCACGGTGTCTCAACTGTACTTCTCCGGTCTGTTTAACCAGCTTTTTAGCAAGCTGTTCGGCCATATAAACAGAGCGGTGTTGCCCGCCGGTGCAGCCAATAGCCACGGTTATATAACTTCGCTGGCTATTTTGGTAAGCCGGAAGCCACTTTTCCAACCAAGCCTGAATATCATTGGTCATTGCCTCGACCATTGGGTAGCTACTTAAAAACGCCACTATATTAGCATCACGCCCTGTAAATTGGCGCAGGGTAGGGTCCCAATAAGGGTTGGGCAGGCAGCGAACATCGAAGACTAAGTCGGCATCCATGGGTACGCCGCGTTTGTAGCCAAACGACTCAAACGTCAGTGTTAGCTGATCTTTTCGCTGGTGGGCGACTTGATCAGTAATGCGGCGTCTCAGGTCATGCACGGATAAGCGCGACGTATCGATCAACAAGTCAGCGAGATCGCGAATTTCAAGCAGCGTCTCTTCTTCTTTATTGATGGCCTCTTCCAACGTCATTTCGCTATCCCGGGTAAGCGGGTGGCGACGGCGGGTGGCTGAGTAACGCTCCAAAAGAATGCGCGCATCCGTGGTCAGATAGATGACCTGAAAACGAATTTCTCGCTGGCGTAGTTCTTCCAGTAAAGCTGGGAGGCGTTCAAGCGCCGTAGGAAGGTTGCGNGCGTCAATGCTCACTGCTAAGTGAGTGCGCTCGCCTTGCTCACGTAGTTCATCAACTAATGAGCCCAGCAGCATGGCGGGTAAATTGTCGATAGCGTAGTAGCCAAGATCCTCTAGCGCTTGTAAGGCGATAGATTTACCGGACCCTGAACGGCCGCTAATGATCACCAGTTGCATAGCGTCTCTCTTGGCTTNCATNGGAGGAAATTATCGCTGCGTGCAGTGGNCACCGCCCATAAAGCCTAGGCGGCTTGTTCGCGAATCTTNGCGGTAATAAGTGCTAAGAGTTCGCGCTGACTATCGGCTTTACGTAACTGCTGACGCGTATGGGCGTCGTTCATAATAGTAGCCACTTGGCCAAGCAGTGCTAGGTGGGTGTCATCTGCCTCTTCTGGTACCAGCAGCACAAACACAAGATCCACCGGGTCGCCATCAATGGCGTCGAAGTCTACTGGCTCAGCAAGCTTTAAAAAGCCAGCAATGGGTGCGCTACAGTGAGGACTGCGAGCGTGGGGGATGGCAACCCCGTTGCCTATCCCCGTACTGCCTAGTCGCTCGCGGCCAATGAGTCGGCTAAACACCTCTTGGCTATCTAGGCTGGGTGTATTTTGGGCGATAAAGGTGCTGAAAAACTCCAGCACCCGTTTTTTGCTGCCCCCGGGAACGTCATAAAGCACGCGCTCCGGGGGGAGGATGGTTTCCAACGTCATTGAGTTAACGCACACCAGCGCCCTGGGCGCGAGCTTGTGCTTTTTCCTTATGTTTAACGAGTTGACGATCGATTTTGTCTGCTAGCGCATCAATAGCGGCATACATGTCGTTATCAAGCGCTTCGGCGTGAAGGTCTGCACCGGCAGCGTGCAGTGTGCAGGCTGCTTGCTGGCGCTCCTTCTCAACAGATAAGGTCACTTGCACCGTGGTAATGTTGTCGTAGTGGCGTTCAACGCGCTCTAGCTTTTCGTTAACGTAGTCGCGCAAGGCGTCAGTCAGTTCAACGTGATGACCAGTGATGTTTACTTGCATTGACGTGCTCCTTATCCATCGGACTGTACTTCGATTGTAACCCTTTTTACGCTATTGCAAAGCCCTTGCGTTGAGTTTGTTCATACGTACCGCTTAACTAGCGTAAACGGCGGCGCTCACTTGACGAGGGAATGCCCATTGACTCCCGATATTTTGCGACAGTACGCCGTGCAACGCTAATGCCCCCCTCTTCAAGCAGAGTCACCAAGCGGCTATCGGAGAGCGGTTTTCCTGAGGGCTCATCCTGAATCAGCTTTTTGATGCGGGCGCGAATGGCTGTGCTGGAGTGGCTGTCGCCGCCGTCTTGGCCGCTTACCTGGCTTGAGAAGAAGTACTTAAGCTCGAAAACGCCCCGTGGCGTGTGAATAAATTTCTGCGTGGTCACACGAGATATGGTGGATTCGTGCATCTCTACCGCTTCAGCAATATCCGCTAAAATCAGCGGTTTCATTGCTTCTTCGCCATGCTCCAGAAAGCCAATTTGGCGTGCAATAATTTCACGCCCAACTCGTAGCAGCGTGTCATTGCGACTCGATAAGCTTTTGATCAGCCAGCGGGCTTCTTGGAGGTGCTCTTTGAGGAACTGGTTGTCTTGGCTTTTGTCTGCGCGTTTGATCAAGCTGGCGTAGTCGGGCTGTATACGCAAGCGTGGTAGTGCTTCTGGATTGAGCTCTAAATGCCAACCTTCATTGTCGTGCCGAACGACTAGGTCGGGGGTGATGTAGCTGTCGTCGGTAACGCCATAGGTGCTCCCAGGGCGTGGGTCAAGGCTGCGAATTAAACGGATGACATCGTCAAGCTGCTCGTCATCAAGGCTTAAACGGCGCTTGAGAAGCCGCATATCGTCTTTGCCTAATGCTTCCAAAAACTGGCGAACCAGCCGTTTGGCGGGCATTAGCAGAGGGGTGTCCTCAGGTAGTGAGGCGAGTTGCAGCATCAGGCATTCACGCAGGTCTCGGGCAAAGACGCCGGTGGGCTCAAATTGCTGCAAGCGCAGCAGGGTATTTTCCACTTCCCGCTGGCTTAAGCTGTCATGGCCTTGGGCTTTTAATCCTTCCCGAATGTCATTAAGCGGCTGGGTGAGATAGCCGTTGGCATCCAGCGCATCAATCAGGCTTTCCGCGATGGCGTATTCTCGCGGGCTAAAGTCTGTCATGGCCAGTTGCCATAGCAGGTGGCCATGTAGGCTTTGTCCAGCGGCTTGGCGCTCGAAGTCGGGGCCTTCACTGCTGCCACCCAGGCTGCCTATGTCTTGATAGGTATCTGACCAGTCACTGTCGACGGAGAGTTCGTTGGGGATGCTCTCGGACCACTCAGCCTCTTGAGGCTCACTGACAGCCTGCTCGCCAAACTCATCTTCTTGCTCAAGCATGGGATTGGCATCTAGCGCTTGCTGAATTTCTTGACGAAGGTCCAGCGTCGATAGCTGAAGCAGGGCGATAGCCTGCTGCAGCTGAGGTGTCATGGTCAGCTGTGTGCCGATACGCAATTGGAGAGAAGCTTTCATGACCATCTGAGAACCACTCGTTAATCAGAAAGCTCCACCCTAGAGCGAGTTATGGCTTGGTGCAAGTGCAATAAGCATGCCACTAAAAGAAATGCTTCTGCAGGTCACTGTTTAAAGGCGGAAATCAGCGCCTAAATAGACATCTCGAACCTTCTGGTTGTTGAGGATTTCCTGGGCGTTTCCACTGGCAATGATGTGACCGTCGCCAACAATGTAGGCAATATCACAAATATCCAGCGTTTCACGAACGTTATGGTCGGTGATCAATACGCCAATGTGGCGTTTCTTTAACGCTCGAATGATAGCTTTAATTTCCCCAACGGAAATCGGGTCAACCCCGGCAAAAGGTTCATCCAGCAGGATAAAGGCCGGTTCGGTGGCCAATGAGCGGGCGATTTCAACACGGCGGCGTTCGCCCCCAGAAAGACTCATGCCTAAGTTGTCGCGTATATGAGTGATGTGAAAATCTTCAAGTAGTAACTCAAGTTGTGCTTCCCGGGCGCTTCGATCAAGCTCTTTGCGTGTCTCTAAAATGGCCATAATGTTGTCAGCCACGGAGAGCTTGCGGAAGATGGAAGCTTCCTGGGGTAGATAACCAATCCCTGCCATGGCGCGTTCATGCATAGGAGCATGAGTGAGGTCAAGGTCGTCAATGCCTACTTTGCCCGCATCCAATTTGACCAACCCCACAATCATATAAAACGAGGTGGTTTTACCTGCACCATTAGGGCCAAGTAGCCCAACCACGCTACCTTGAGTGATTTCCAGATTAATATCTTTAACCACACGGCGGCGCTTATAGCTCTTCGCTAAATGATGGGCGTAGAGCGTTTTTACTGGTGTGGGGACTGGGGATGTTGATGCTGCCACGTGGCCACTTCCTATTGTTCGGGCTGAAGGGTCATACGAATACGCTGATTTTCACTGCCGCTAACGTCAGAGCGTGCTTGTACTACTTCTTGATCGATAAAGTACTCTAAACGTCCACCTTGGAAGTGATCTCCTTGCTGGGTCAGCTCAGCTTGGTCAATCAGCTCAACCCGGCGTTCGGAAACGTGATAAATAATCCGACGCGCCCAGCCTTCTATAGGGGTTTCTTGGTCTTCAATTTGGTTACGCAAGTAAGCACGCTCGCCCGTAGCGATGGCGCGAGACAACTCGCCAGCATTGTTACGCTGAATTTCGACACGCTCGCCGCGTAGCTGCATATTGCCTTGGCGAATGTCAACGTTACCGGTGTACACGGCTGTCCCTGCTCGTTGGTCAAGATCTAACCGGTCGGCCTCCACATGAATAGGCGCTTGGTTTTGTGCCGCTACAGGCAGTGCAATTGTGACAAGCGGCACGGCTAGGGCAAGAAGTACAGTGCGGATTAGAGCATTCATCGCGACTCCTAAGGGGAACGGGTGGCCGGCGGATGAACGCCGCGCACGTTGTTGGTTAAACGGACTTGGCTGTCATCCAGCCATACATCCATTCGGGAGGCTTCCATACGCTGAGGGGGCTGCTGCAACACTACGTGGGTGTCGCTCCAGGCATGCCGGGTGGTCCCGTCGTAGTTTAATAGTTCGCTATCAAGCTGCCACCCCTCTTCAGGCGCTAGTAGTCGCGCGGAGCCTGCCAATGTTAATGCTTGGGTTTCAGTATTGAGGGTGCCAGTGTTCGCCGTGGCGAGCCACTCACGTTGTTCGCTATCAAACAGCGTGGCACGGGGTGACAACACGTCAGTCATTGCCGTTTGCGGAGTATGCACCAGCCGTGGGGTTACCAGAGATTGCTGAATAGTGCCTGTTTCGCCAAATAGGGTAATTTCGGCATTCTCTAATACGTGCCCAGGTTCCTGGGCACGAGCTTCAGAGTCAATCTCAGTCTCCTGGGGGCCGCGAGGGTCTAGCCAAACCAGCACGCCGCCTAGGGCGATGACCATTGCCGTGATCCAGACCCGTTTTCTTACCCTAAAGCGCATTATGGCTGTCCGTGCAGATACGTATCGAGTACGGCATCCCAGTGCCCTTGGGACGTTAGGAGCGTATCGCAAATTTCACGCACAGCCCCGTGTCCGCCAAGGCGTTCAGTGATCCAGTCGGCATGGGGGTGCATGTAGTCCGGAGCATTGGGGACCGTAATACCGACACCGGAGCGCTTGATCGGAGCAAGATCAGGTAGGTCATCTCCACAGTAGGCGACCTGTTCTAAGGTGATATCAAGCCGCTGACAAAGCGCTCTCAGGGTAGTGAGTTTGTCTTCACAGCCCTGGTATACGTGAGTGATTCCTAAGGCGGCAGCGCGCTGGCTCACCATAGGTGAATCACGGCCGGTAATCAGCGCCACATGGATGCCGACACGCTTGAGTAACTTCAGGCCATGACCGTCCTGGGTGTGAAACGCTTTGATTTCGATACCGTCAGCCTGAAAATAGAGACGGCCGTCAGTAAGTACACCGTCTACATCAATCGCAAGCAGTTTTACGCGGCGAAGCCGGTCGAGTAGTGCATCAGGTAGGGCCATAAAGCCTCCATCATCCATTGCCAAAAAAGCAGTATAAAGTCGTTAAATAACGCCGCTGGCAAGCAGGTCATGCATATGCAGCGCGCCGATGGGGCGCTGCTGTTCATCAACAACAGCCAGTGCAGTGATACGGTTATCTTCCATAATGCGCACCGCTTCGGCAGCTAGTATGTCTGGACCAATGCGCTTGCCGGGGCGCGTCATTACGTCATCTACCTGAACATCGCGCAGGTCGTGGTGTTGGTCTAGCGTGCGACGCAAGTCGCCGTCGGTATAGACCCCGGCAAGACGGCCTTCGCTATCCACCACGCAGGTAAAGCCCAGCCCTTGGCGTGTTATCTCAAGTAGTGCATCGCGCAGCGGGCTGCCCAGCGCTACTTGAGGGAGCCGTGAGCCATCGTGCATTAAGTCGCTAACACGCAGTAGTAAGCGCTTACCGAGGCTGCCGCCAGGGTGAGAGAGGGCAAAGTCTTCAGCGGTAAAGCCCCGTGCTTCCAATAGAGCAACAGCAAGGGCGTCGCCTAGGGCAAGGGCGGCGGTGGTGGAGCTGGTGGGTGCTAGGTCAAGCGGGCAGGCTTCTCGTTCTACACCGCTATCCAGGTGGGCGTCTGAGTGCTGTGCAAGAGTGGAGCCTGGGCGGCCAGTCATACTGACCAGCGGTGTGCCAAGGCGCTTGAGTAGCGGAAGTAGGGCCGTTACTTCAGCGGTTTCACCGGAGTTAGAGAGTGCCAAAACCACATCGGCGCGGGTAATCATGCCCAAGTCGCCATGGCTGGCTTCACCTGGGTGAACAAAAAAGGCTGGAGTGCCTGTGCTGGCTAGGGTGGCTGCGATTTTGCCGGCGATATGACCTGACTTTCCCATGCCGGTGACTACCACGCGTCCCTGACAGGCAAGCATAAGCTGACAGGCGTGGTCAAAG
>JGI25134J35505_10000367_pt1 | contig 17952 bp, 9 predicted proteins | sample ETNvirnome_6_100_FD_35505 | JGI IMG/M metagenome (IMG submission 35505) | reverse complement strand
AAAAGAAAAACAGATGAGAGACGAGACGGATAACCCTCTATTCACTATTGCACGGGATATGGCTCTTAATACTGCCATGATGGGAGAGTTAACACAGATGACGAACGAAGCCAACGAGCAACGCTCTGAGGGAAATGAATTAACGGGTACCGTAGTGGACCAAGGACAGGAAGCGCTTGATGGCAGGGACACACAATAATGGGACTTTTAAATGATTTATTCGGAGGGGACCAACAAACGCCCCTATCACCAAACTCGGACATAGTTCCCAAAGCGCTAGAGAGCGCTAAAGAGAATTCCAAGTGGAAAGGTACTCCCAATGACGAAGTTGCTGGTAAAGGCATTGCAAACGCGGCAGAGCCCGCTAAATGGAGTGTAACGAATCCTAACCAAGACCCCAACTCAATGGGTGGGTACGGGGACACCTACGGGTTCACCGACGCCGCCGATACTTCCCTAGTCCGACCTCTTAATTTCGTGTGGGGTAATGACCCTTACGCCGACCTTAGAGATAGAGAAAATCTACCTCTAGATACACGTACGAGCTATCGCCCCTTCGATAACAAGCTAGAAGAGCGCGGATATCTCGCTTTTAACTATGCGTTTGACCCTGTAGCGAATCAAAAAGAGCAGACAACGCGAGTCCTACCCTTTTTCGAAAACCCTACAATCACCGAGACTAGGCAGGCTAACTACGCTCAAACTAAGATTTACCTCAGGAACGACACTGCTAGATTGTATACCTACACGAAGCCAAGAAAGTTGACGGTTAACTTTCATATGACTGTACCTCACGTCGCGGAGTTTTTCCGGGGTAACGGCTCTTGGGGTTGGTTATTAGGTAAAAGCCAAAGCGCAGGCGGAGGCACTGTGAAGGATTTAAATGAGCCCCAAATAACAGAGTATTTAAATCGTATCGTAGCTTGGGACGTTAGTCTAAAAAAAGAAATCAAGGATATTCCGCAATCGAATGCCGTGTCCGGTGTTGGTGGGGAAAAGAAATTAGGACAAGCCAACATTAATGATTTTAATGAGTACCAGCATAATGCGGTAACCTTCCCCGGCAAAAAGTTCCATGCTGTTATGGATTTTCTTCATTACGCAGTTAATCATATCAGGGCTTCAGTTATTAACAGCGGAGGCGACCGAATTGCCGGTCCTCCTATCTGTCTGTTAAAATTTGGAAGTCTTTATAATAACGTTCCGTGTATTGTAAAACAGTACAAACTTTCCGTAGTGGAAACTGCTGGGTACGAAACGAGAACCTTATTCCCAAATAGGATTAAGGTGGCTTTAACATTAGAAGAGATGAGAGGAATACACGGGAACTTACATTCGGACAACTCAATGATTAAGGGAGACCTTCCTGGATGGCAGTCCCTTCATCGGCTCGGTCACATCGACCCTTTACCTGTAGACGAGAGTGATTAAATGTCTGAGCGAAATAGATTTTTTGATAAAAGAACGCGTATGCACAGGGGGAAACCCGTGGACGTGACATCCTTTTCTGTACCTTTTCAAAATTTTGTTGACAATCTTGATAGTATGCCTAAGAAGTTAGCGATAGTACCTGCTGGGATGGAAGGGAGACCCGACCTTATCGCTAATGATGCTTACGGTAGCCCGGACTTATGGTGGGTTATAAACTTGGCAAACAACATCTTTGATGAGCTTGTAGATTTAAAAGCTGGAAAACAGATAGTAATTCCTCAGTTATAAAATGGCAGACCCTAGAATACATGACAACCCCACCACAACCAAAGCGTTCAAAGCAAACTTTGTGCCGCAGGTGTGGATGTCGTTCAATAAGCAGGATTTATTAAATCCTTCACACAAAAGAACTGACGATATATTTGATTTAAAGAACACTTTAAGGTCTTTTGAATTCAATTTCGACCAAAAAAAGGGTGAGATGGGGTATAGGATAAAGCTGATAAACCCTACGGCTGAGTTCGAGCATAGTATAATGAAGCATTATGCGAAACTATACCCTTTGGACAAAGGTACTTATGATAATATGGTCCGCGATGAGGAAAGAACGACGGGGCTGGCAACGTCCAACTTCGACACTTCCTCCAGCCCTACTATGCCACAGGTGTTTATTCGGTGGGGGTACGGTCCTAAGCGAACGGACGGGGTTTCTAGAATCCATAAAGCTATTTTAACTGAGGCTTCATTTAAGTTAGCCGCTAATAAAGATAAAGAAGTTAATTTGGTTTTGGTAGACCCTTTTTCTTACACAAGCAAAAGTGATAAATTCAATAACAAAGGACACGCAGTAACCATTCCTATAATCGACGAGGATAAATTCCGACGACCCTCAGAGGTGGTATCGGAGATAATAACTTACTACGCATCGATTTTTCCGTCAACATTTGTTTGGGGTAATTTACAAGGGGGCTTCCCTTCCTATACAGGTTCTATAGACCAGGCTTTCGCACGCATGGTAATGGCTTTGAATAAGCCCGGGGATGACACAGTATCCCAAGCTAGAAAAGACGTTCATGGGGCAGGGGAATCCCCGGACGATATATCTTCAGGGGAGATTGAGTTTTCAAAAGCGGAATTAGACGCATTGAATGAATCTCTAACGTCTAAAATTCCTACGGACCTTGCCAAGTTAGCAGATAAAAGCGAGAAGAAGGCTGGCGAAATAAATGCTAATATCATCGCGCAAGCTTACAAATATCTACTCAACGCTCTAGGAATGAATCTTAAGTTAGGTATATCCTTGTCTGATTCTGAACAACAGTTTCTTCTCGCTAAGAACCAATCGGGGAAGAAGGACGCTCCGCCCAATCTAGTGGAGGATGAATTTGATTTTACNCTCGAAGAGGGTCAGCTAGTAGGGGAAAGTTTAGCGGATTTTAAAGATAAGGATGTTATAGAACCGTTCTTGGTTGAAGTGTACGAGTTGGACTGGCGGGGTAATCCGACTGGCGAAACGGTAGAACTGGTGATGGAAGAAGGTGCCGGGTGGACTGGGACAGGTGGTGAGGACATGAGCTGTAATGACCTAGAAAGTATACTGGCTGGACGACAAGGGGCGGGAGAGGTACTAGGTAATCCGGAGGTTGAGGTGGAAGGTAGGGCTTATGACTACGAGCTCACTAACGAAGGGAAGAAAACAGTAATGCAAGTCTTAGCCGCAACTCAAAGACAGCACGATGACGCTACTGGTGAACTTACTGCTACGGTACTTCCTGGTGGGAAGAAGGTAGCATTGCCGGATGAATACAAACAGGAGCCCGACCTCGACAGTAAAGGGGGTAAAATATCGACCGGCATAAAAATGGGGGCACAACAATACTACGCGACATTAGGTACGATAGGGTCTACTCCTATAGACAAGGTACTTAAAAGTGTAATTAAAGCTATCAATCAGTTTATCTTAGGGACAGCGCAGGACCCATTGTCTATGCAACCTATTAACTTAAATATGTTAACTAATACTGAGCTAGAGGAATTAGCCGTAGCTTTGAAAATGGATACACAGGCTAAGCCCGCAGATTACGGAGAAGTTGAAAAAGCCGAACGTATTGAGATAGGGTTCAATGACTTGAAAAAGTATGACCAGGTTTTGATTATAGCGTCTGAACATGTGCTAAGACATGACATAGCTCAGAAATTCCTGGTTAACCGGATTTATTCTTTCCCTGAAATTGTGTCCGATGCCCCAGAACACAACGGTCTGGTTTGGATGCGGTATGGGTTTCCTGATTCTATTGTAGGTAAATTGGATTTTAAATCTGATAATAGGGCTTTGTTCGATTTAATGCAGTCAAATTACATGGTGAGGCAGCAAAACGACTTTAGAGAATTTTTTGGAGGGAGTAAAGCAGACGCCGGTCATAAGTTACAGGGGATGATTAATTACATTATAGACCATAGTGGAGCGGAAGGCTCTGCGGATGTTTCCGGAGCGTCTAAGGTAACCTTTAAAATAACCGATATTACTGGAACCGAAAAAGATACAGCGGAATCAGTAAATGAAGTTACTGGAGATACTATATCTTTTCTTGATAGTATGGCTAAAGCGTACACCCACGACCAAGAAGCATTTGACGGCTTGGTTTATGGTGAGAATAATGATAAAAAATACAGCGCCGAAGATTTTAGAATATTCTTTTCTATCGTGAGAGACCGAAATATGAAGAATATGCTATTCCCGACTTCCAATATCGACTCCCAGAAGAACGAGCAACGACAACACATTGCTCATGTAATGGAGGGCGGGAAGCTTAAGGTTAAGCAGAAAAAGACTTTCATTCTAAGAAAACGGCTAGACCTGTCCATTGTCGAACAGTTTACTAACACCGGGGAAAATCGAGTCTTTGACAACGCCGCTGCGTTTGCGGTAAAGGTAGGAAAGGAAGCATGGCAACTAAAAATATCTACATTAGGGATTCCAGAGATGGACCTCCCTGTGGCAGAAATGCAGCACCGGAGATTTCTTCTTGAAGTAAGGGAACCTAGGTCTCCCCAGTCCAACCACTGGCTCTCTGGTCCGTACAGAATCTTAGGTTTAAAACATAAAATTGACCCTTCAAAAGGTTATATCACTGAATTTAGTTTAATGAAAGATGCTTCTTTAATGGCTAAATTCGGAAAAACATATCAACATAATGTGAATTAGTACTGTAATATTATTATGGGAGTTTTACAATGGTTAGCAGATAGAACAGTTCTCGGCGGTGTGGCTGAGGCTGCAGTAGCCGCGTTTGACGACGACCCGACCACAGTTCCCTTCCAGGATAAAGAAGTTGACCCTATCATATTCCTAGGCACGGTTGTTAACGCGAAAGACGGGGACCATGCCGGTAAACTATATGTGAAGGCAAAGCCCTTTGGCTCCAGCCCTAGGTGGGTCCACGCCTCCCAGCCTTGTGCAGGCGCAGGGTATGGTATGTTAATGACTCCTGGAATTGGCTCTACTGTCGTCATCGCCAAAAACATGTGTCCCGATGACCCTCCTTGTGACTATATGTGGTTAGGAGGGGTTTATGTACCTACGACTGTGACCTCTGATTCTAAACCCCAACCATATGAGCGCGGGCAGAAAGACCTTATTTTAGATGAAATACCTGATGACGGCTCCGCGCCCGACGATACACCGGTAAGAACTTACGGAGTTCCTACCAACGGAGGCTCAGATAGCAACATATACCACGATAATAATCAGCCGAACTCATTTATTATTAAGCATCCGTCTCAGCACCTTATCTCTATGACCGAAAAGCATGTGGACGATAAGCATATAGACGAGATTAAAGTAAAGACTCACGGAAATAAGCGTATTATTTTAAGTGACGCGGACTCCAAAGATGGAGGCGAGATTATACATCTGGTAGATGAAAACGATAACCAAGTTAAAATACGAAGTAGCGCCGGGAATGATGAAGGCGCAGGTCCTGACTCTTTAGAAGGTTATGTGGGTAAGAATATTCATTGGACTTCTAACTCGGGGGAAGTGCACCATATGATTTCTGGAGGCAGCGGAGATTTTGCAATAGAACAAGCGGGTTCTGGAGATGTTAAAGTTGACGTGCACAAAGCTAATTGTAAAATTAAGACAGCATCAAACACAGAAATCAATGCCGATAAAGAGGTTAAGATAACAGCAGGAAGCAAAATAACAATGACAGTAGGCGCCTCCACGTTTACTATGACACCCGCATCGATTCAAATGATAGTAGGAAGCACAATCGTAACGATTTCCCCAGTAGGAGTGGATATCCTATAATGGTTAATCTCGTTAAAACGGATGAATGGTATGGAAGAGACCTAGACAGTAACAGAGCTGTTGGGGAAGAGGCTATCAAGATTTTAGATTCTATAGGGATGACGACGGTAGACCAAGCAAAAGTGACTTTACGGTTACCAACCTCTTTCGACAGCAACCACTCTTATTACAAAAATTTCAGCTATTATTTTTTCATCGAACACAACGGAACCAAACTTTATTATGATAAGGTACCACAAGTAATAACGGGAATTGAAGGTAAAGACGATAGCCCTTGGTCCAATGATACGATAACATTCCCAACACCCTTAAACGACGGTCAATCGTTATGGATTAGATTCACAGGCATAACTACGGTAGGCACCGTACCGGCAACATCTGACCCACTCTTCCTGGATGATTTAATGTGTACCACGGAGGTTTCTTATAGAGAAACCCCAGAGAGAACCATTACCGCAAATGCTAGTTTAGCAGACGTACTATCCGAAAGAGGTTCACCCTTCACGGCAGACCCTAATACTACCACTGCATCAGGAACCGGAGCAGGTCAGGGTGCATTCTTTCCCGAGGTTCCTTTACCACACAATTTCCCCTCGTACTTCGATGTTAGCGGGCTACAGGTTTCCGACGCAGGATTTAATAAGGCTATATCTAGTCGGAGAAACCTCCCTATAGATATAGAGCTAATAACCAATACCTTCCTAAGCCCCGCAATTCTATTAGGTGTTCGTTTCTCCCCACCGGCTCCCGCTGGACACCTCGAAAGTGTTGTTGACCTTTTCTCTGTCACTCCCGCTGGAGTACGTAGAGACCACGCCAGGAATGTTATGGTTAAAGAGAGTTGGGACTTGTATAAATACATATACGACCACCCTGAACTAGTGTACCTTGAACCTTCGGAAAAGGTTTATTTAACGATAACAAGATACGGTTACGATAACCAAGCGAAAAACTACCACCAAGGTAGAGGGGATAGGTTTACAGGCGGCGACTTTGAGTACTCTCCAGAAAACGGATGGGCTCCGTCCGTCCATTGCACAATTATAGAAATGCCCGAATAGATATAAATACTATAGAATGACCCTATTAACCTTATTTAGTCCGATACTACTACCCCCTATGACGGGTGGTGGAGGGGGCTTTATATCTATACCGCCACCCTCAGGAGGTAGAGCCACCCCGGTCCACATATCGATGAAGTACAGAAGACCGGCGTCCATACAGAAGACGCCCAGCTTGGGTAGTTCACAATGGCACAGTACTTCACAAAAACCTGTTTCCTATTTGTTCGACCAAGTCGTAGCGCCCCCCGCAACCTTGCTGGGAAACCCTGTATATTGCCATGTAAGAATACAAGGAAAACCTATTGCTCTACTCACCGCTTGGGGCACAGGACACGCNCCATTCGGGCTTCCACATCCTCCACACGCTACGGGNGTATGGAAGGTTATCACTACTAGCTCTAAGCTACGGGTTAAGGGGTTCCCCGTCGCTAGGATAGGAGACGCCACAACTTGTGGACACTCAGTAATTAAGGGTCATCCCAAACTATTAACCGTATGATTTTCGCCCACTCAACCTTAAGCTTAATGCCTAGCCAGACTTTGGTTAGCTTGTCTAATGCTTTATTAAACGATAAGGCGGAACAAGCTAAAAAAGTGGCTACACTCAATACCCGCATTAAAAAATTAAGCGGGATTTATACTATGAGAAACCCCTTGAAGGGGCGTGTTTCCGTTAGGGGTGGTTCTGCTGAAGATGCTAAAAAGCAGCGAGACAATTTGATAGGTCCCGCCCTTTCCATTAAGAACGGTATAGAGGTTTTGCAGGACACGACCATTAACCCTAGTGGAGCNCCTGTNTTTGTGCCGGGTACTGTAGAGCAAGAGCCGTCTGCATCACAGCTCACTGCGCTTACCTCGGAAGTAGCTAATTTCTTCGGGGAGACCACAGTGACAGGGATAGCTACTGATAATACTTTTACTAAAGACCGGGTCAAATCAGCGCTTGCTAAAAGAGCAAAAGCCCAAAACGAGTTAAACAGAATTCAATTAACATTGGATTCTATAACTGAAATATTAAACTGTCGCGCTTCAGGAGATTGTTTAGAGCCTAAGCTAAACTTGTCCGCGATTGATTTACCTGAGGTGTCTGATTACGCTAAAGAGGTAATAGCAAATAATAAGCACTTTATTGAATCCCAGATTATCCAACCTTACAGGGAAAATCAAGCAATGCTTGCTGCGTTAAAAGCGCAGGTACTGGAAGAAGACCCTCTTGCAGAACCCACTTTTGATTTAGTGTACGGTCCTCCTGTTTCTACCAAAGGACAGTTTGTATTATCGAAAGATGGACTTTACTATGACTCTCGTAAAGGAGGACTGCCTCCTCAAATTATACCTCAAAGTGCATCGAGTACTATGTGGAATTTAGAGTATGCAGCAAATAAAGGAGGGCGAGGCACCCCCTTATCTGAAGATGAGATATCTGATGCTATAGGCACTATCTTCGATTTGAATTATGAGGTTCAGCCCGATAACCCTACTTACTTAGCTTTCGTTGAACATGATGATGTGATACAACAGTTTGAGGATGATAAAGCTACTCATATTCAAGATGTTTCTGGACATCTACACGAACTTTTGGGTCCTCTAGGGTACTCTGTGGATGATGCATTAGTTCAAAACTCCTACGCCCAGTTAAACGCAGTGGCGTCGGTTTATGATGTAAAAATTAAAAAGAGAAAGAAGCAACTCTCATTGGCTGCGGCATTTGGAGCTGAGAGATATTTTATAACTACAGCAGACGACCCTGTACATGGGGAAGGGATTATTTTAGAGTGGAATCCATCCGACTCTTTCCTGGGTNAGTACGCGACTCTGAAAGGAAAAGAAGCCGGTGATGNTGCTGAGTCTTTAACATCAAGCGGTATTGAGTTATCAAAAGGAGGGTTCAGCCCCATTCCCCGAATACCTATTAATGATTTTTCTTTCTTTCGNGGTTCTGGACTGAACCCTAAGGTAGATTTTCAAAAGAAAGTAACCTTGTTCTCAGAAGATTTAGATGAAGTCGTGTTTCCTCACCAACCACGGTTTGTGGTATCGCCGGGGAAACCATTCTCTTTTGTAAATGCGTTGGCGGTGGATAAGATTGGGCTAGGAGATTGGGNGCATTCAGAGGGTCCCAGCGCGATAAACGCTAGAGCGCATAGTGCTACGCAGCCAGTAGTTAAAAGTATAACTGATGATATCGTTACCGATAATCTTTTAATTTGTTATAATTTTCTACGCGCTGACGACGTTGTTCAGGCATCGTCTACCACTAGAACTCTAAACAACGCCGCTGAGGGTTCCACTAGATTGGACGCTAAATTAGTGGCTTACGACANTAATCATATTTTCCCATCTGGGACAGGGATAGCGTATATGACCGGAACTGTATTAGATGCTCAGTCAAAATGGGGAAGCGGATATACTCAAATTAAAGGGTCTTACGCACAACTACCGAACTCGTTTACTGATTATTTAAATAGGGGACTACCTTACAACGGGTCTAGAAAATTAGACAACTTATTCTACCCTAAACCCGAAGGGGTTTCCTTTGATTTCTGGACTCATGTACCTAACGTGCATTCAGCGATGACGGTGGACCATAGGTACAGATTAATATTGGCGAATGAAAATAGTGGTCCGGTAGATAAAACTTTCGTACATGCGGCTAGAGCTTTGCCCGATATTAACGCAAGTATATCGGCGAAAGCTCCCGACTTAACAAAAACTCATGGACTGATAATGGGTTTTCGAGATAGAGGCAAGCCGAACTCCGCTAACACTAGCGGGCTAGAATTCGTCGTATTACCTACCGTAGGACAGAACCTTACTACCACCGACTCGAATAAGAACTGGGGTCACAGCGTCTGTATCGCCGAAACTTTTGATGCTTCAGTAGGCATGAGACCTGCCAGAACAGACACTAGTGAGTTAGGTATGAAGGTTAAAGAATCCTATCTTACAGATTCTGGCAAAAGCCTACAAGATGTAAGTTCTACATTTACTCACTTCAATGTTTCCTTTGATTATAACAGCGACAAGATATCTGTCTTTTTAGATGGCGAGCTCCTAGCAGTCTCGTCTCTGTCTGATTGTTTTGACCATAACCCTATCGGAGGGACCGCGACAATACCGACTAAACTTACTCAAAAAAATGCTCCAACTACCCCTGTAGTGAACTGCTTCCCGTGGGAGGAGAGCTTTATGGGTTCACATATAAAGGACGCCAAATCCAATACCCACAGGGTCAACTACCCTGTATTTACTCCTTGGGTAATAGGTGGTGGGTTTACTGATAACATATCCGTTAGACCTAATGGTCTCCATTACCCTTTAGGTTTTTTAGGCTCCAACACCAACCATACTTACAACACAGGCGAAGAACTTATTACGGTAGATTCTGATACTTATATAAAAGGACAACACTCACCCCCAATGTCCGGGCGCTCAGTCACTAAAAAAGTACCTCGTAGCGGGCTAGACGGCTTTGTAGGTAGTTTTAAGATTTATACGAAACCTCTAAATATAACTGAAGCTAACGCGAACTACACCTCTCAAGCGGGATTCTTTAAAAATATTAAATTAGAATGGCAATAGATTACAACCCTCATTTACAATACCTTACTACTTCTAAAAGGAAGTTTGTGAAGGGTGTTGCATTCCCTTTATATGTTAGTGGAACCGGGGGTATTTTCACATACAATGAAGGTATTAAATCTATTCGTGATGGTCTAATTCAACTCCTTTTAACCTCTAAAGGTGAAAGAGTGATGCGACCTAATTATGGGACAGGTCTTCGCATGGGTGTTTTTGACCAAAATGACCCTTTGCTAGCTGATGGTCTTAAAAAACAGATAGTACAAGCAATTAATACTTACGAGCCTAGAGTAGTTGTTAAGAAACTGGACCTGGTTCAAAACGAACATACTCTTACCATTACTCTAAGAATGGCACTAAAAGATGATTTACTTAGAGACGAAACCGTGGAGATAACAATATGACAACACTTGATGAATTTTTTCGGGGACTGTATAATGTTTCAGGGTTTGATGGTTCAATTTCCTCGGACTTTGCTAAACTAGGTATTATCCCTGATAACAAGAAGGCTGATTTGATTGACTATTCCCTTAGCGACTTTGATGAATATAGAGTCGCCTTTAGAGATTATTTAAAAGCAGTATACCCTAATGATTACAATAACTTTGCAACGTCCGACTTAGGACAGATGCTTTTGGAATTGTTCGCTTATATGGCGGCACAGATGTCGTTAAAAGCTGATATGACAGCCAATGAAATGTACTTGCCAACCGTCAAGAATGTAGGCAATTTAAATAAGCTTCTGAAATTAATAGGCGTGTCCATGAAAGGTCCCACAGCGAGTAAAGCCACGGGAGTACTTACCGCAAACCCGGCAGTACCAGGCGGCGACCCGGAGGTCATAGTATCACAAAACGCTAGAGAATTCAATGTACCCAACACTAGAGACTCCGGAATATTAACATATACCTTGTACAAACAAAATGCTAATGGTACGCTAGCGATGGATGGAGGTGACTTAGAACTATCCCGCTCGGACTCCGCAGACGGCAACGGCGCTCAGTGGAATGATTTAATTCTCTTAGAGGGAGCTTTGGGTACTCAAACAGGCAGCTTCAACACCGGACAGTCCATACAGCGGGTCGTGGTTAATGACGCCTCTATTATTGAGGGGAGTATTTCCGTGTCATCCAGCGAAGGAACAGGTACTATTTATAATGAAATTTCCAAACTGTACTTGGCGTCTGGGTCCACCCAACCCATTTTTGAAAAGGATTACACTTCTGATTATGGGGTAACGCTAACGTTTGGCGACGGCGTTAAAGGGTCTTTACCAACCCCCGCTGCTTCTTATGTTATAACATATAGGAAGGGAGGAGGCGAACGAGGCAATATTGGGAGGAGTATGATAAATAATACCCTGAACTTAACAGGGAAAAGTACAGGAGACTCTTACGCCTGCACAATAGAAAATACGACCGTAGGTACTGGGGGGTTCGATGCTGAGACTGTAGAACACGCCAAAAAGTACGCGCCTTATTTTTTCCGCACGCAATATAGAGCGGTGACGGGCGAGGACTACGCAACCTTAGCGAGTACGTTTGTAGGAAATTCAGGTCAGACTGCCAAAGCAATTGCTTCCGTAAGAAAGAACGGAGCTAGTGCTAATATGATAGATGTTTATGTTTTGTCTAAAGCAACGGACCTTCAATTAGAAAGAGCATCTATCGCGTTTAAAAATGAATTGCTAACACATTACAACAGGTACAAAATGCTAACTGACGAAATTACGATTGTTGATGGTGTTATCCGTACTGTTGATTTAGTCGCTACTATTTTTGTTGACCGACACAGAGAGAGGTATGAAGAGCAGATAAAACAAAATGTTGCTGGGCACCTTAAGAAGTATTTCCATGTTGACGGTAGAGAGTTCGGTCAAAAACTTTCCATTTCGGAACTTCAAAATGCCATGCTTCAAGTCCCCGAGGTCAGGTATTTTCAATTAGACAATATCGACAAAGATGTTTTTGTAAGTTTTAACGAGATTATTCAATTGAATAATTTTGAATTAAATGTTGAATTAGTATAATGTCCACATCAGATAGAGGAAATTCTCAGAAGTACTTTAAGTACAACTACATAGACCAGNTTCAACACCTGGTCCCTGAGCTATATGACGAATTAGATTTTCGGTTATATGGGGAGGAAGAGGATGTTAATTATGCGGTATTAGGAAAATTACTCCGAGCTATAAAGCACATAGACGGGTTACTACCCGTATCAGGTAATACTGAAGCCTCTACTCTATACCAGTATTATCTGCCCGAAAATAAGTTAACACGGGTTACTCCTCAAAAATTCTCGGAAAAGATTCTACGAGCTGATAAGAAACAATGGAGCGACTTTAAAAATCAAGGGGAGTTTCTGCACTATGTTTCTGGTTCCTTACTNCCTAAAATCAGGGCGAACGACGCGCAGACTTCCTGGGCATCAGGGGTATCGTCGTATGTAGACAGGACAACTAGTGACGCCGGTCTCGTACAGCAATACTTAGTTGACCACCTTGGACTACTTTATTTCTTAAACACGTCCGGGGGTCCCGGGCTCGACCCACCTAGCGCTTTAATAACCAGTGCCTTGGGGGACGTTTTCTATGGTGATACGTTCGACGAGGAGGCAGGGACTAAACTTCTATTCGAGTATTTCTGGTTGAACAGAGAGACCAGTGCGGGATTCCAGGAATACCTGCCACATCCATGGAATCAAGTTAGCGCGTACCAGGCAGGCAACTACACCTCCGGTACACAAATGCTTGAGTCGTTAAAGACTCTTATAGGGACTTGGACAACTCAGCAAGATGAAAATAGTTTGTTTTTAAAAGATAGCCTTGAGCTTTCTATCCTAGGTCAAACGCCTAAGAGAATGGAAAGTAAAGGTGCTATGGCTAAGTTTTTGAAAGCGATTGCATATGGATTCTACGATATAAAAAGTCTGGTCACAGATATAGGAGACTTATTAGATATCGAGAGGTGTCCATCGGACTTCTTGGATTACTTAGCACATTATGTCGGGTGGAAACTGTTAACCGATGATGTAGACAAATGGAGAAACCAGTTAAGGCAAGCCATTTATGTTTACAAATCTAAGGGCACCCGCAATAGTATAGATTATGTATTAAATGAATTAATACCTTCCTCAATCTTTGACCCTAACAATACCGTTTCCGGGGTTACTGAGACTTGGGAAAGTTATCTCCCTAACTTGATGTATTACTTAATACGCACGGCGTCACCTGTTTCAAAGGATATGACTTCGCTGCAAGCCACGGTAAATGATTGGCGGGATTACGCAAACAGAAATAACTTAGACATCCCTGTACACATGGGTACTGATATAGATTCTAGTTGTAGATTTCTAGTCGACGCTCTATTACATTATCTTCATATCAACCATGGCATGATTCGGATAGGGAATATAGATTACACTGAAACCCCGTTCTGGNCAAATCAGCCCGACCCGTCGTATTTCCACCGNGGTAAACATATTTCTGTTCCCCCATGGGAACATGATAGGTTCTATTTAAATTCTAGGATAACCCCTAGGTTAGTGTTGGATTTATCCGGGTTCTTTCAATCCCCCACCGACGGCTTTGGTTTACAGGTCCCATCAGGGATAGTAGGACAGTTTGCTACGTTATTGAGAGATGTTGTAGAGGTAAAAGATGATGGAGACACCCCGTTAGCGTGGGGGGATAATCAAGCCTTTAAATTTTTCACAAGCTCGCAACAACTGGCTCCCAACTATAAGGAGATTATAGCGGAAGGAGATATAGAATCGGCATCCTTATTAGATTATTGGAACTCTAAATCATCTACGGTTTTCACAAAGCTCGATGCTGCTAATATAGATTTTGAAGAGACGCGGTTACTTTATTCAGAAGCGACAAATAAGATAGGCAATAAAGCAATTGACACTATTGTTGATGTTCTTAGGCAGTTCGCACCGTTCCACGTTATCAATAAGATTTACGTAGGACAGTACATGGACGACAAGTACATGATTCCCCAGAGGCGGGACTTCCTCAAGTACGAGGATGCGAGTTCGTTCGGTGCCTTTGACCATCCTGGAGAGGGTGTTTGTGCTGTCCCAGACCTAAACGGTGGCGCCACTCTGAATGTTTACGCTCCCAGTGGGTACACGTATTATGGATTAAATACCAGCGGAAACTATATTACGACTGGAGTTAGCGCAACTGTTGATGGGGACGCTCGTTATATGGAGTGGAATACTTCTAGTGTAACGCGAAACAACATGACAGGGAATACAGAGGCAGGAGTACCTCCGGCTGCACATACCACCGGCGCAAACCTTCGGTTTAACTTTGCACCTTCCGTCTGGGGTGTTCCGGATGCATTGGAAATGCTAGCTGGTCCTTATACTTTAAAATATGAGGTATTCGACCCAGGCTACGCTATTACGGGCAATGGGGATACCCAGATTTATAATTGGAATGCGTCCACCCCCATATCTTCTCTCCTTGCATCTGAACTCCCCCCAAGCGGGTTCGTGTCCTGGACTAGTCAAAGTTCACTAGACCCGGCAAATAACCCTAATTCTTTCCCGTTAACAACGTCTGCCGTCGGGGTGTACGAGGTATCTGGTTACATGATTCCTTGGCACACAACTAACCCAGACCGGAAGGGGGACCCTTATTTTAATATAGAAGTAAGCGAGCCTCTTGGTGCAGGCGGCGCAAACGCTGTAGCTGGTGACCCACGCTGGGGAGGGGGTCTAAACTTCTCCGGTCTTAAGATGGGTAACTTTGAGCTTCTAGGGGAATTTGAAGCGGGTTGGATGTTCGATAAGGACTATCAGAACGACGGTATAAGACCTAGCAGCATAGAAAGCATAGCAATTCTTACTGAAGATACGGATTACGAGACTAATATTATGGACTCCTATTCTGTGTGTTCGTTTAGAGGAACCTCGGGAAATGGCATCTTTAGTGGCNTTGGACACGCTTCANCTTTCGCCGCGCCACAACAAGGCAGGTTTATGCCCTCCGCTTCGTGGTATGGAGCGAAGACGGGCGCAGGCGCNGAAGAGCTTTTCTGGGGCGTGGCACAACAGACAACAGGGGAACTGGAGGCTGTTAGAGATACTTCCAGAAGAAGAAACCTTAGGTACGCCCTGCCATCCTATCCGCACACACGCACGGGATTCGGAGATGTAATGTCGACGGATTACATGTCTATATCAGGGNTGAACCCTTTGAGAGGGAAGACANCTCCGTCAGGCTATCTTGCTAAGGGATTTGATTTTTCCGCCAANCAGTTCTACTCAGTAACCGGGGNATACTCGGGAGTGTACGATTCTAAGCCGACTGATACGTTAAGCGGGGTCCCTGCGTCCTCGTACCAGTGGTCCAGAGGCGTAGCCGATATGGAAGTTAACGGTAGTAGTATTGCTACGTGGAGAGACCAAATGGGGAGCAACATTATGCGCTCCATTATTGATATCTTTTTACGTAGGGGGAAACTAGATGCGCGTTGGTTGAGGTTTGATGAAGACTTTATTCTGGACTTTAAATTTGGTACGCAAGTAAACATGATGTACAGCAGATATATCCGAGAGTACGGTAGGCAGCTACGTAATTATATTGATGGGGAGAACCCGTTTGCCGGAGGGAGGAATATTATTGCCCACGCTTTCGGACCTTTGCTTGAAAACCATAATTTCTCTCTAAGTGGTCACCAACACATATATGGTGGGGATTTACCCGCGTTCCCGGGACAGGAGTCAGACACTATTAATAACAAGTACCCTCACTGGCATACAGTGTTTGGAGGAGGAGTGGGTCAGTTGCGGCACGGGTACTACAATGTTACAGGAGGCGAAGTACGACTTGGAACTGGTCAATTCGCCGAAGGTGCAGTAAACACTTATATAAGCCCCGCTGATGCGGAGGAGGGAGCGGGATTCAATAAAACAATTTACGCAAACTCAACACTTTTATCTGGGATTGAAATTGTAGGTTGTAACACCGAGAGTTTTATTATAGCAAATCAACTTGGTCCGAACGGCAGGATATCCAGCAATAACCCTAAGAGTCTCACGTTCCATACTAAAAAACCACGTGCAGACAAAAGAGATACTACAAGACTCCGATGGAATTTAAATGGTGGAAAGAATTTGTTCACAAACGGAGACCTTAAACATCCTCCTCGGGACGTGACTTTAGATGGAAAAATGACATCCTCTGTTGCTGGTTGGGTTACGAGGGATGCCAACCGCGACGAAAACATGGTGGTGAGTCCCACTTATTCAGCAAGTGGAAACGATGCATTGGATTCAGATTACGCTACAACTGGAGGTATTTTTCTACGTACCTTTAGCGCTATAAGCAAGGATGGGTTTCTTGAAGAGAATGGACCAGAACTCACATCACCCTTCTCCCGCCCACAGGCTGTGACGGATGTCCAAGCCCGTGAAGAGGGTGTTAATTATGGCGAATACAGTACAAAAGGTTTTCACATAACTTTCTCCGGGCAGGAAGGTAGCCGTATAGGAAGTCAGGTCGGATACGCTCATTGCCCAACTATAGAAACAAAGGTCTCCTTAAAGCCATCGACAACGTACCAGCTAACCTTTGACCTGTCCGCAAACCAACGCTACGCGTTCTTCCCTACGCTGTTCTGGAACAAAACTAAGAATCAAATCTCAGACTCCAATTACACGACAGTTGGAACTTGGTTGGCGACCTCGGCTACGCATCTTAAAGACATTGGCATAAACCATTCAGACGGCGGTGGCGCATTTANGAACCCTCTGTGGTGGCTCAACTCATCTGACCTAGGCGGGGGAGTACCTTTAACCAGCAATTGGAGAAAGCGCGGATACACCATTACCACGCCGTCTAATTTTGAACCTTCGGACGATGTTACGTTTATAGGATTCCCGTCTTATGACTCTGACAGCAGAGTTTACCGTATGGCGCTAGCTAATTTTGAGTTACTTGAGATAACACCTGACGAAGTCGCCTCCATGCAGTACAGTCCGGGAGTTCAAGGTAACCGTTTAAATCCTGATACCTTTTACAAGATGAAGGTTACAGGTTCCAAAACAAATGAAAACCCGGGGGGAGACCAACATCTTCACGTAAGGCTTGTTACCGAACCAACTCCTTTAGTAGGGCACGGAGTACCGAATACTAGATGGGGATGGTCGTGGGATGAACGTATGTGGGAGCCGTGTAACATACATAGTGATAAACAATGGAAGACTCTAGCTTTTACGTCAAGCGCTCTTGAGACTCATGTACTTGATTTTAGCACCAAAAATCACAGAACACCCTACCATTATAACGCTCTAGCAAGTGGCGTGAATCATATCCATACGTCCTCAACAGCCTATTATTTAGAAATATGTAGAACAGAAACTGGACCTAGAAGCAATGAGTTTGTATATAATGGAGTCGACTTAGCTTCTGTAGAGATTAGGGATATGGATTTAGGGAAATTATTAGAAGATTATACAAAAAATGATTTTTTTACTGTCTTTAAGTACTTTGATGATTTAGGGGTTTCGAAATTGTCTCGAGATAGTAATTATTCGCAAGATGCA
>JGI25134J35505_10000351_pt1 | contig 18276 bp, 6 predicted proteins | sample ETNvirnome_6_100_FD_35505 | JGI IMG/M metagenome (IMG submission 35505) | reverse complement strand
CCCTCCGTTGGGGCCGCTGCCCCGCATGAAGATCCCTTCGCCGCATTACAGATCTATGATTATGAATTAGTAGAAAAAGAGATTACAGTTCCCATACCGGTCGGTGAAGCAGCCGGAAATACATATTATTATACCGCCGGCGATGAATTCCGAATTGCCCAAGACAACGATCCTGATAATGGTTTCGATTTTGGAGATGAATATGTTGGATATTATCACAGCTGGGTGGATGAATACGGAGACACTGTATATTATACCGGCGAAGAACATGCCATGGAAGGAGAAGGCGGTTCAAGCCAAGATCTATTGAGGCGTGTGGCAGCCTCAGTAAATGTTGGTACAATACAAAAGGGTATCACTCGCGATGACGACCCATCCCGCATCCCCTCGGGTACCGTAGAGGAGCCATGGGAATACGAAGCGCCGGCGGATCTCGAAGCCGGTAATTTCGATGGAAAAGGCACCTCCGGCCCTACAGCTACTAGCGTGTTTAGGCCCTTGGGAGATATTCCAGAGTATGGGAGTGCATCTGTTTCTGGTGATCAGATTTTCAAAATTGAAAAGTATATAAGCCTCGATGGGGCAAAACATACCACTAGTGCCGGAGTTAGGATGATTAAATCCGTTCCCGGCGCTAGCTCAACAAGAATTTCAGAAGTATGGCCCGGCTCAATGAGAGAAGTAAAAGATGAAGCCGGCTCCACAGTTGGGATCGAAGGCGAGATGGGAGTGCGATATGGTATAGCTTTCTATTATAAAGATACACTAATTACGACCGTAGAAGTTGATTCGTTGGATGTGTACTGCGCTCAGGCACAGCCATTTAATGGTAGCAGCAAACTATTACATTGTTTGCTGATGATGCTCAAGAAAGACCCGCTATACAAAGTTATGACGAGTTACATCTTCTCCATCAAAAAAGTGCTTGCAATCTTGGCCATATATAATGATATGGGCTTCTTATCTTCTGTGGGCGAGGTGACGGTCGGCCCGAACGATGCATATCGCTTTGTCCCCACAAAAGACAGTGATACTCCCAGTTTTCCCGGACCCTTCTCTTCGATTTCCTTGGACAAATCAAATCCAGATGATTGGCTGGATGTAGGTCCGGGACATAAATATAAAGCAGTTCGTCATAAACCCGGCATGATTGCGTTTTTGAGATATATTAAAAAGTCTATCACCGTACAGTCCCCGAACTGGACCGGCGAAGAAGACACGTATCAGAGAATGCTTTTGAGTGTCGACGTGGGGAATAGTGGCACCTTTGGTGCGGAAGGGTGGCAGCACTATCGAGATCGTGATCCGGGTCCATTCGGGGGCATGTTTGTAAAAGAGTGGGATAATTGGGACCGTGTTCTACTGAGAAATAGTAAGAGCAGAATCAAGAAAATGTTCAGAGCATATTATAACTCACGCGACTTTAAGCCCGGAGACAATAATTCCAATGCTGGTGCCATATTTATGAAAAATCTTAAAGCAAGATTAATGCCATCTCCGGGTGCTGGATTGCTTTCTTGGTGGCAAAGAAGAAAGATTCGTCCCAACCCCACGAACGCAAAAGGCGAATTATGTGACACAAATGATTAAAATAGCTATTTATTAAGAGGTTATAGAATATGTCTTCCTTTGCAGTTGCGCTACCGATTACGAGAGATTCGATTGATGGCTTCACGATGATTAAAGATTTTCAAACATTAGTGAGACAGAATTTAAAAATGCTGATACTAACTGCTCCGGGCGAAAGAGTCATGAATCCAGACTTCGGTGTTGGAATTAGAAACTACTTATTTCAAAATTTTGGTTCACAGACATATAATTTAATTGAAACAAAGATAAATGAGCAAGTGAGCTTGTTTATGCCTGTTGTTAAAATTAATCAAATTTATTTTGATAACAAGGCAATGGATAGAAATATTCTTGGACTCGCCATTCATTATTCGATACCAGATATTGGAATAACTGAAATGTTAGAGTTCACTATTTAAAAAAGAGGACTTTTAAATGGCAAAAAATCAAAAGAAAATAATGCCGATCAATTACACTAGTAGAGAATATCAATCTATTAGGCGAGATTTGCTGGAAATAGCAGAAAGATTGTACCCAGATTCCTTTCAAGACTTTAGCGAGGCTTCTTTTGGATCTTTGATGCTCGATGCCGTTGCATATGTTTCGGATCAGTTATCTTTTTACATGGATTACAATGTTAATGAATCGTTTTTAGATACGGCATATCAATTTAATAATGTTCTGCGCCATGGCCGCGCATTAGGCTATAAATATCAAGGGCGCCCTTCAACATTCGGAACGGCTGCTTTATATGTTATTGTGCCGGCATCTTCTACTTCGTTAGGCCCTGATGGTGCCTATTTGCCGATATTAAAAAGAGCTCTACGTTCTCAACTGATAGTGGATTAAATTTTGTACTAACTGAAAATATCGACTTTGCTAATCCAAGGTACCCGATAGTAGTTGCTAGGACTGACCCGACTCACCGGTGCCCCCACATACTTTGCAATAAAAGCTTATGCTACCGTTGTTTCCGGGATTTTTAAGACAGAGCAGATTACGGTCGGCGCGTACGAAAGATTTAAAAGCGTTAAAATGGGTACCCCCAACGTGTCGGAGGTTATTTCAGTTTTCGATTCAGAAGGAAATGAATATTTTGAGGTGGACTACTTGGCGCAAGATACGGTCTTTAAAGAATTAAAGAATTCAAATTATAAAAACGATAATGTACCATCAATTATAAAACCATTTTTAGTATCTAGAAAGTTTACCGTAGAAAGAGACCTGAATAACACTTATCTACAATTTGGTAGCGGAAAGGCGAATGAATCAAGCGTTGTGGCATCTCCGCAAGCAGTTGCGATGGATGTTTTTGGAAAGACATATGTTACTGATACGACTTTTGATCCCACAAGGTTGGTAAAAAATGAGAGCCTGGGTCTTGTACCACAAAATACGACCTTGACGGTTACCTTGCGCACCACCAACCCACGCAATTCAAATGCGGCCGCAGGAGCACTTACACAGGTTAATGGAGTCGACATGGAGTTTGAAGATCGCAGCTTGTTATCGGAGGGTACCATATCTACCGTAATTGGTTCGCTTGAAGTATATAATGAAACCCCAATAATGGGAGATGTAACCAATCCCAATTCTGATGAGATTAAGCAAAGAATTTTCGACACATTCCCGACACAGAATCGCGCCGTAACGCAAGCAGATTATGAAAGTTTGGCATACAGAATGCCGGCTAAATTTGGTTCCATTAAGCGCGTTTCAATTCAGAAAGATCCTGATTCTCAAAAAAGAAACCTAAACATGTACGTTATCTCTGAAGACTCGTTTGGTAAATTCACTAAAACAAACTCCACAATAAAACAAAATTTAAAAATTTGGTTAAATCATCATAGAATGATCAACGATACGGTTGATATTTTAGACCCCTTCATCATTAACTTGGGGATTGAGTTTGTAATAAAAGTTACTCCCGGGTCCGATAAGTATTTAGCTCTTGATAACTGCGTTGAGGCGCTAAAAGAACACTTTGGCAACAGCTTGTTTATTGGAGANCCACTCTACCTTAGCGATGTGTACTCTGCATTAAAAAATGCGGAGGGCGTATTAGATGTTGTAACCGCTAAATTTGTGAACAAAACGGGCACAAATTATTCGAGCGCCACGATTAATATAAATAGAAACATGTCTCCCGATGGAGATTATTTGATAATCCCCGTAAACGCTGTTGCAGAGATTAAATTTCCAGAGACCGACATCAAAGGGAAGGTTAGATAATGGGTATAAAAAGATACAAGGCCGATGCCGACAATACAATTGTGAATGCATACCAGTCTAACTTGTCTACTCGTGGAACTGGTTCAAATTCTGGCCAATCTGATATAATGGAAGTATTTTCCATTTACGGGCGCCAAACTCCAAGTAGTTCTGCGGCATCCGCATCCCAAGAATTATCTCGAATTTTAGTTAAGTTTCCTATTAGCGACATCTCTTCTGATAGATCTGCCGCCACACTTCCTGCTAGCGGTAGCGTCAGCTTTTATTTAAGATTATTTGCCTCAAAGTCGAGCAAGGCAGTTCCCAAAGATTATAAACTTGTTGTGCAGGCTGTTTCACAATCTTGGGAAGAGGGTGACGGCTTGGATCTAGAGAACTATAAAGATCTAACTAAAGACGGCGTGGGATCCAACTGGATGAACGCGTCAGGCTCTAGCTCTGCCGGCATTGGTACATGGACAACAGTGGGGGGCGATTATCACGATTCCCCAACATATGTACAGCACCTTTCTAGCGGCATAGGAGATTTGGAGGTAGATATCTCCGGATTGGTCGAATCATGGATTGCAGGCACCAAGGGAAATTATGGTGTTGGTGTGAGGCTTTCTTCAAGCTATGAGGCTTATTTCTCCAGCTCAGACGGCTCAAACTCTGGAAGCGTTCTTAACAACCCTTCGGGTTCCAAAAAGTCTTATTATACCAAGAGGTTCTTTGCAAGAGGATCTCAGTACTTCTTTAAACGTCCGGTGATTGAGGCGCGCTGGGACTCTACTACGAAAGATGACCGGTCAGCCTTTCACTGGAGTAGCTCACTGGCTTCCGCCGATGACAATTTAAATACAATATATCTGTATAACTACATCAGAGGAAAATTACAGAATATACCATCGGCCGGCACAGGTCACATTTATGTGAGTCTGTATTCTGGCTCTAGTGATAATACGGCCCCATCGGGCTCCAAGCTAGTACTTTATAATGGAAACACTGAAATTACAGGCGGGTATGTGAGCACTGGTATCTATAGTTGCTCGCTGGCTATAACAAAATCAACCTCACCCCGTGGAGCCAACACCGAGATAAAAACTCTATACGATGTATGGCACGATAACAGCGGAAATGAATTCTTCACCGGAACAATATCTCCTTTGAGCTTTGGAGGCCAAACCGGNACCCGCGAACCCACTTATTATATCAATATCACCAACTTAGAAAATGAATATATGCGAGATCAGACGGCGAGGTTTAATCTGTACGTAAGAAATAAATACTGGAGCCCCACCGTCTACACGAAGGCAACCCAAACAACCCCCACGACTACGATACAGAGCGCTTCATACAGAGTTATACGTATTCTAGATGGCCTGGAAGCGGTTGCCCACGGAACGGGTTCCGATCTTCACACTGTTCTTTCATATGATGTATCAGGAAATTATTTTGATTTAGATATGAAGTTGTTAGAGCCGGGATACGAATACGGACTTAAACTCGCGTTTTATGACACAGAATTATCCTCCTGGCAGGAGCAAAGACCGATATTCAAATTTAGAGTAAAAGACTATGAGCATTAAAAAACTGTTTGGTTCAGATGAAGCATATAGAAATTATTTAAGTAACAAATCACAGAAAGACGCATTTACGGATGTAGAGTCTTCTAGAAATGCTGAACAAATAAAAATAAGGCAAGATCATTATTTTCCTCAGATAGATTATGCAGATCCTCAGACGTTTGCTAGATATGGCTCTGCTCGCCTTTATTATAAATCTGCGATGAATCGAATATTGGATTATTATCCATATGATGGTTCAGATGCGGAGATTAATGAATTCTACAATCAATGCTTAGATATTGAAAAGTATATCTTAGATAACAAATATCCTCGCACAAACGGATATATTACCTTATGTAAAGATGGCTGTGAGCTAAATCCAAGCATTGGGAAATCGAAAGGGTACGGAGTCCCGCTCTCTGCCGAATATATTGATTTTAAGGGAGGCCCGGGAACTGGTTCACTAAATGATGGAAGTTTAAAAAACCTCGCCTCAAACCCGCACAACGATAAGTTTCAAAATTCTAATATTTATGACGATTCTATCTATCAGACAGAAGGCCTTCCTTCAGATTATGGAAAAGGCACACGCACATCTAATCTCCTCGCCAATTTTGATGATGGTGTTACGGTTGAGTTTTGGCTCAAGACTGGATCCGCAGCCGGCCTCCGAGATGGTACACTAACAGACAAACAAGTTGTATTTGATTGGTGGAATTCTGGCTCTTCGGGCGATGAGGGTCGTATTTTGATCGAGCTTACCGGAACAGTCGATGGAAGCAGCAGGAATAATCAACCATTTGTTCTAACGATTCAATCTGGCTCTCACACGAAGAGAGATTTTATCAGCCTGGGGTCATCCTCGATTCACGCCAACGCTGGCTCATGGCACCATTATGCAATTTCTGTTATTAATTCTGGAAGCAGCTTAGTAACTAATCTTTATGTTGACGGCGTTCATGCTGATAAAGCGATTAAAGGGGCATATAACTTAAGTGCCTCAGATGGCGGCCGCTCATGGCCGTATGCCACAGAAGGCTCTTATTCGTCATCCGCGGGCTTGCAAGGCTGGTGGCGACTAGATTCTGATGTTTCTGATGGTGCAGCCGATTCCACGCCCGATAGTAGCGGCCATGGCAGACACGGAACAGGATCCACCCCGCCCACAGTGTCAAATGAAACACCAAGTGAATATATAGCTCTCAAAAGCAATACATTTGATGCAACTAACGATTTCGTCAGTATCGAGAGTGCCGCGGTGTGGAATCAGATCGTAGGCAATGGGGGCCCCGGAACATCGAAAATGACAATTTCCGCTTGGGTTCGAAAAACGGGTGACGGTGAAGATAATAAAGGTCGAATTATAGATTTGGGGCAAGATACTGCGCTTTTAACCACCCCAGCCGAGAAGATTGAGTTTTCTACGACATGGAATAGCGCTCTTCTTATATGGAAAACAGACGACACAGGCCTTCTTCCAGATCCGTCGTCCCCAGGTTGGGCCCACGTAGTTGTAACTTATGATGCGAGCAACTCCAGTAATGATCCAAAAATATATGTAAATGGNGTCGAAAAGGCAGTATCTCTCGATAGTGGCACAAGAACAGGTGCATGGGAAGGTGTCACCGATTATGGACTTTTCATTGGTAATAGAAATGATAATGATCGAACTTGGCAAGGAGAACTGTGTGATGTTGCTATCTGGAATTCAATATTATCAGCAACAGAAATTGAGTCGATGTATTATGCGCACGGAATTGTTAACACAACCCACAATGTTGATGAACTGAACTCAAAGAATGTTGCCGGCCGAATCGGAGGCCTCTTAACCGCCATTGATGGGAGTGGTTCCCACGGCGCCGGACGCCTTAGCGGCTCTTTGGACGAGTTTAGATATTGGAAAACCGCCAGAACGGGTCAGGATATCGGCCGCAACTGGTTTACTCAAATTAGAGGCGGTGTTAATACCGATATCGCAAATACCACGTTAGGGCTTTATTATAAATTTAATGAAGGTATTACTACTGATGCAAACATAGATAAGACTATTTTAGATTATGCCGGCCGAGTGACGAATGGAACATGGACCGGTTATGCATCCGGCGCTCGTAATACGGGGTCTGCCATCCTTGAGGCCAGCGCCTCAGTCAAAGAATATTTAGATCCTATTATTTACTCTGTTCATCCAGATGTTGTGACCTTATCTAATGGGCTGGCAGAGAGTGGCTCCTATCACGATTATAATAACAATTCATCCTTTATGAGTTTGGTGCCCGGATGGATTCTCGATCAGGACGCCCAAAATGTAGATTCCGATCTTAAATATATTTCGCACATCGCCGGCGCCTATTTTGATAAACTATACATACAAATGTCAGAGATACCGAAGCTGCGTCATCGAGTTTATCCGAGTTCCTCCCACAAGCCAATATCCTTTGCAAAACATTTGCCACAGTCGCTCGGCCTTGCGATGCCCGAATTATTTATTGATTCTACTGTTTTAGAAAGATTTAGCAGCAGAGATGAAAAGAGCCTCTTTGAAGAGGACATACATGATACAAAAAACTTAATTTATACAAATCTTTATAACAACCTAGCGAACATCTATAAGTCAAAGGGAACCGAAAAGGCAGTTAGGAACATACTTAGATGCTTTAATATTGATGATAAAGTGTTGCGCTTGGCCGTTAATTCTAATAATAGTGATTATGTTTTGCGCAATAACCTACAACAAAACGTATTACAAAAGAATACTCTTAATTTTAATATTTCACCCAACACAAATGCTGTTGTGTATCAAGCAAAAGATAGCACCAATGCAGAATCAGCAGGTTATATTTCTGGAAGTACCAGCAGCTTCGAAGATCCGTTCGGGTTAACTGTTGAAGCGAACGTTTTGTTTCCATATTATTCGAAGAAAAATAGAAAATTACTGAGAGAATCAGCATATAACACAGTCTCGTTGTTTGGAATGACGACCGTAAATACCCGTTCTTCGGACAGCGAAGACGGAGCGGACCTTACGTTTGTTTCAGATAGCCACAATAACTCTAATTTTAATGTTTATGCAGTTAGAGATGCGATAGGTTCTAAAAATGTACGCTTTAAATTAACTTCATCGTTACCCGGTGGTCTTGGGTTTAATCTAACAAGCAGTATATACTCAGATGTTTATAATAACGAAATGTGGAATTTCTCATTACGGGTTAAGCCAAAAAAATTCCCATATGGGGGCTTTCCTGATACCGTCATTAGTGGAACATCTGGTGATGAGTATGATGTCATATTCTCAGGGTTTAACGTCCAAAGTGCAGACATCAAGAAGCACTTCACGGCATCAACCACGATTTCTAATACGTTAGGTAAGAATTTCTTAAACGCAGGGAAGCGGCTTTTTGTGGGAGCAGAAAGGGATAATATAATTGGCACCGTTATTTATCGGACTGATGTGCTGTTCTCGTCGCTTAAGTACTGGGCAAAATATCTACAACCGGATACTATTCTCCAACACGCNACAGATCTTGAAAATATCGGAATTTCCGGCTCATACCAAAGCATGTCTCCGTTTGCCAGCACCAGTGAGGATCTTTTAAACAAAGACACGTTAGCTCTTAACTGGAATTTTGAGAATGTTACAGGCTCAGATAGTACTGGTAAGTTTATAGTACAAGATTTTAGTTCGGGTTCTTCCGATATTAGAAATAATCACGGATCGTTGGGAAACATTGTTGGGTTCCAGCATTCCGGTATCGGCTATGGGTTCGAGGCTTCTTCAACTGACGTTATAGACAAAAGGAGCGTCAATACTTATAGGTTTATTAACCCCGAGCAGGCGGTTTCTTCTGACATGATTCAGCTATTTTCAGAGGAAGATGTACTNTTCCCGAATATGAGACGAGAAGAGATCCTCCCCAACTTTGTATATTCAATAGAGAAGAGCATGTACAATGCGATATCGGAAGAAATGCTAGATTTCTTTGCCGGCGCAATAGATTTTCACAATTTAATTGGTGAGCCGGTCAACCGATATCGTGATCGTTATAAGTCAATGGAGAAGCTTAGAGAAGCATTCTTCCGTCGAGTCAATAATGTAACCGCTGTTGAAAAATATATTGAATATTACAAATGGTTTGACGATGCCATAACCTCTATTATATCTCAATTGGTCCCTGCTTCCGCAGAATTTACCAACAATGTTATGGATGTTGTCGAGAGCCACGTTCTTGAGAGAAACAAGTATCAATCTAAAATGCCAATTATAGATAGCAATACTCAGGAAGTAGAGCCAGATGGCGCACTTGCTGGTCTTATTGAACAATCTTATAACTGGTTCCGAGGCTCTTCCCCACCGCCCACATCGCCTCGTAATACAAAGACTCGCAAAGAATATTGGCGAAGGCGCGCCGAAACAACGGCCGCCGAAATTTCCAGTGGGGATGCCAACATTGACGCACAAAGACAAACCTTTAAGGATGTAATNTTTTCATCACCCAGACTTAGCGGAAGTGCTCCTATAGTTTCTACTGTTGNTGGAACAAAATATATTCCTGGCGATTATGCAAGAAGGAATTTTGCTAAGTACGTCGATCTTATAATTGAGAATCCGTATGCAAATAGAACTATCGAAGAAGACAGCGTTTTGGGCACCACACAAACAATTAGAGGCGGAATAAACTTTGAGCCCCAAAAGAGCTTTGATTTTACGTCGGTGGCCCTTTTACCGGCCGGCCCTGTTAATGTTTCCGGCGGAATATTTGTTCCTCAAAATGTTTTACTTGGGCTTACTGATGACATGGTTAGAACACAAGAAGACGAAATTAAAAATCCAGATCTACCAAAAAATAAAATTCGTAAAATTAAAAAGGTATTCAAGGTTCAGCACGGGCGTGATTGGGAAGATGGAATTGGATATAAGAATGTTAAGTCTACCATGGCCTTTCCGTTTAATGTCGTCAGTTCAACAGTTGATAGTGGGTTCAACAAGCTTGTAACCGAGCGTGTCTCAGGCAATATTGAAATCACCAATCTGCACAGCGATGCATATGGTCAGCATCAAGAGATCCCGCTTCAAGGGCCCTTTACAAGAGCAGTTGTCGGTGGTCATCAGTCAAGACATATTGCAGTTAATACTGGCTCTGATAACAACAAAACACGCCCAGAAGCGTGGAGAATTGTGCTTGGTACACGTTCTGGATTTAACCCAAGCGGTGCAATTGGAATGGTTGGNCCCGATTATCCTCCCCCCTCTGCATCAGGCTCAGGATCTGCAGTNTACCCATACAGGCCATATCAGAAAGCATATTTGTACAGAGATTATATAGCCAAACGCCCCGTTAATATCAAGAATATCAACATGTTAGATTCCGCCAGCAATACGACTGTCCCTGGAAACTATCTGAATCAATATGAAATTATCCACACTGTGGGCGCATATACTAACCCAAGGGCGTTTATTGATAATCAGCCCACGCTTCCCTCACAGCTTTCTCAAGTGAAACACACAACGAATGTTAGAACCATATTGGATGTTCACCGCGGCGCCGAGAGCCATTTTGAATTTGTTGGTGATTATAGTACAAGCTACTTGACAGGCACAGTCAACAAAACAGTTATAACTAATAGATTCCGCGCCCCCGGTGGCATAGAAATTCAATCGCGTGGCTATCAAGATTTTAAAGCATCCGAGTTTTCACCATACAATTGTCTTTCATATCGCAACTTATCCGTGATTAAACCATCTCAAGGGCCCTCTGGGACCATTTCAGAAGCAACGGGGGGTACACCCTCCACTATGCGCGTCTATGACATTCACGGCAAAGACTACGGCCTTCGCTCCCACCTTGCCCGTCATACTGCACGCTTCGGCAGAGATTCGCTTTTTGTATCTGGAACGGCTACCGTTAATAATTATGGACCCGGCGCCTCATATGATCAGCTTCCCGGCTTTCACAAGATCCACAGGAACAATCAAGAGAGAGTTAAGATCGCATCAGAGACTCTTGTGCCGGTGCTTTCAGGCTGTGCGCTTACAAATGTATCTGGCGTGTCTTGGCCATCAACTGATATCGCCCCGAAAGGTACTGGTTTTCTGATCACGGGGAGCACGTATAAAGATAAGTTCTTGTATGATGGCCAAAATGGGCCGTCTGTGTTTACATTAGCTGCATGGGTTAACCCAAACTACATGCGCGCCAATTCTTCGAACCCAAACACAGCGAATACAATATTCAGCCTTGGTTACGTTGGGAGTATTCCCGGAATTCACGTATTTCTCCAAGGCCAAGCAACAGTTGATCAATCTAGTCCCGGTATCGCTGGGAGCACATACGTTCACGTTAATATTCGCACTACCGATGGAGTGGGCAACTATACGACAGCGAAATTTCAACAGCTCAGCGCATCGGTTATAACCGCCTCTTGGAACCATATTGTTGTTGTATATTCGGCCTCTGCATGGAATAGCATATCGAGTGTAACGCCGACAATTTATGTTAATGGTATCACAGGCTCCGATGGAGAAGATAATCCCACGCAAACGACCGTATCTCCTTTGGCTCAATTAGGAGAGATGGATTCAACTTATAATAACTTTAGAAATAATACAAGTTTAGATGTCGAGGGTGTTGTTTTGGTTGGTACATATCCGACTCCGGGAACTTACGAATTTACTGGCTCTATGGACGAGGTGGCATTTTTCAGCGGGGCCATCAGTGCTGCGGAAGTGTCAAATATTTATAATTCTGGAGTTCCGTGTGACCTAACCTGTAGCACATATACGGCCGCCGAAGTTGTTGGTTGGTATAGGATGGGCGATGGAGCCGGCGACTCAGGCAGCATCGGCACATCGGACATCTTTACTTATCGCGTCAAGAACCAAGTTGAAGACGATAACCACATGATGGCTGTTGTTCACGATTCCGGATCCGTAGGCGCCGGCAATGCACCCACTAGTTTATCTTATACCGCCGGCATGGCCGGTTGTGTGGCCTCAACAGTCGGGTATTCATCTTCGTATACATATGATTCCGCGTCTATGATATATGATAATTTCTATATTCAAAATCAGATTCCTCGCTCAGAGCGTCAATATAGGTGGATCAATAAATCCCTAGAAGATCCGTCGCTTTTGAGATATAGAGGGTTCCAGAATACGTTTGATACTGAAAGAATGCCATATCTCAGTACGTCCGCTGGTTACGTTTCTTTCTATGACTTTGTATCAGCTTCCAATCCGATAACAGGCACCGCTTTGGCGGGGGGATACCAGCCCGTCAATCGATTGAATATTCTGACGGTTGATCCAATAACAGATTCAACCGACAAGAACACTCTGGGATTCCCGTCGACCACTGCAGTGTCAAACTATCTTAATGATACACTAAACCCCAACATAAGTACGAGGATTGCTCCAGCATCTTATCTGAATCTTCTATTAACGAGAAGACAGAGCATTTACGGCTGGGGCTGGACCAAGTTTAGAAACAAGTGTGATCATCCGATCATACTAAAAGAAAAGAGAGAGAACGTCCTGCGATGTATAACTGGTTCTGATAATAAGATAAGAGAATTCAGAATGCCTCCGCTTTCTATGAAAGGGCGCCCCGCACTTATAAATGTGGATATTCCGGTAAAGAGTCTCTTTAAAAAGATGGCGAACCCCAACAACAATTTAACACTAAAGGTGGGCAACACCAATTATTCTACTTTCTTCAATGATCTTAAGTTCAACAATTTAGCTAATATTGACTTAAGGAAGATGCACTCGCCGTTAAAAGATGTTTTAAAGGCCTCGAAGCGCTCAAACACAAGAATTAACTGGTTGTTATATACTCAGAATGTTTTCCCATCGTTACGAAACGAGTTTAAATCGGGCACCGTAAAAAGAGCAAATTATGATAATATGTTCTGGCGCGATATTTTTGATGACAGAACAACGCTCGGCCGCGAGATCGCGAATTCATTTGGGCTCACAGAAACCGAGGCCATTCCGTACGGTGGCAAATTGATTTCACAAAGCTGTTGGGCTCTTGACGCCCCCCGGGATTTTCTAACTCGCAGCGTTGTGCCAGTGGGCGCTGGGGGCGTTATCCAAACATACAATAGGAACGATAACCCCGCAGGAGAGCTACAAAATACATATTTTGCTTATAAGACGGTCTGGGCCGGCGGAAACACGCAAGCAGACAGAATGAACCCAGGCGCCCTTTATGCGCGGAAACACTTTAATCCTTCTCCAAATTCAGTTGCACCTGCATTCGCACCCCAACCCACGAATCTATCGAGAAGAGATCGCTCAGAAGAGTACTTGAGTGCCGCGTTTAGTATTGAAATGCTTGGTGGCGAAGCAGAGTGGTTGGCGCCAACACAGGCCGGAATAAATGTTAAGGGGGCCGGCTTTGCCGTTTCTCAGTCCCAACCGTGGTACAACAATCATGATAAATTTAACGAAGATTTAAAATTAATGGCCAAAGGGTTCTCAATCGTTCCAGAATATAGAATAAGCGAGCATGTCGAAGATTACGTAAGATTTGGTCTAAAAAACAAGAACAAGCTTGATACATTTGCGATTCCTGGAACTTCTGCGTCCATCGCTGGTGAAAGCCCACTAGGGCTACCGCCACCCCTCAACAGTTCTCAAAAAGATTTCTACAAGGACTATTCCAATAGCGATTTCTTAGAGATGTTGGGAGTATCCGTGGATCAGATGCTAAGAGCAGATCAGATAAGACTATCTTGTACGGCAGCAATTAAATATAATCCCTACAGGGGATTTTACCCAGCACAGGCAACCTTAGATTTGGTATCTCAATTTTCACGCTCGTTTACTCCAAACATAACAATAGCCGGCTTTGGAGGAAACACGGTCACATATGGGTACAACACTTATGTAACTTATGGTGGCTGGCTTAAACCGCTTTTCGATCCAGTCTTTTCGCCTGGAATTCTTTATAATACCATGAAAGCCGGCCTTGCGGTTGATTATCCGGTTGTAACAGATGCAACAAAGATTTTACGTACGGCATTCGGTCCCGAATCAGATGTAACAAGCGGCCCATCCAAGTATAAGTCAGACTATGGCCACTGGGCATTGGCGATTACTGGTTGTGTTGCAACCGCAGGCCCAAGGGGATATTTTGGAGGTCAATTTTGGGACAAGAGACTCCCGTTTGAAACAATTATTGATCCCGCCAAACACATGGGGAATCTTGGAATTGTCGATCAAGAATCTCACCCATCGGCAAGTTTCGCAGTAACCGGCGGCCAAGGTGGAATTCCTGCTGCAAACTTTATGACAGCTACGTTAGACGGCGCCGCCTTTGATGAAATATATAAGTTAAGAGCGAAGAACTTTTTCGGCGCCGTTCCAAAATTCTTCTTGAAAGACGATGGCTTAACCAAGCTTGAGTCGAAAGTGGTCCCAGATGACTTAAGATTCCCAAGCGGAAGCGTGTATATGGGGAGAATTTGGATTGAACCCTCTCACAACGGAAAACTCTATTACCACCAAGATTTTGATTCCAACGGTGCCCAAGACGGGTTCTATGGCCGCGGCGGAGCCAAGCAGCTAACTACTGGCGGCACCACCGGCAAAAATACTTGGAGGCCGGAACAATTTCCCATAGGCTCTTCAAGTCAATCCGCCCTCGATAAATTTAAACAGACATTCACAATGTATAATCGTATATCGGCATTTGGTCCAGATGTCGCCGGCCGGCCCTACGGCCCCTCTGCATCGACTGATATTTACAATAAAGCCGGCAAAGATAGCTTTAGTGGATATAACGGAGCCTTTACCCCTCCATACTTTGATGGAATGGCCCGCGTTGATTTGGTATTCCGACCCACGATGCCATCCGCTAACGCAAAAATATCAGATTCATATTCGTTAGAGCAAATTCTAGCAGAATGTCAGCTTTCTTATCGACGAATAGATTCTGGCTACAAACTCCCCTCGGGAAGCAACCCGGCGCCTGACCAGCCCGCCTTAATCCCAGTCTGGGCAGTCGCTAGCGCATCCGCTCATGATGGCGGCGGTGGCGCATCACCAAGTGGAGATAAGACGATCCCAACGATTTACGATGGATATAGAATTGACGTCAACTCGATGCAGATAAGCTCGTCTTTCAACTTATTCGGTATTGAAAGAGTTTTGGAGCAAACTCAAGATAAATTTGGACAACCACAATCCACCACCAACAAGACCGTTGGCAAGCGCTGGATCATCCAGCCCAAATTTGAAACACCTATGTTTGATTTTACTGAAGCTTCGGCCTCTCAGCCGGTATATGCTGAAACTTCAACCCCAGTCGGTATGTGGCACCAGTTTGGTAAAATACCCACCGATCCGTCGAAGGGAATTAAGTTTGGCATCTCAGACATTCCGCCTGATTGGCTAAAATATCACTATGAAATTACCAATGTACCGAGCATTTATAACAATTACGACACATCAAGCTTGGAAACAAACGCTAAGATACACAGGACGGTCAAATCATTAGCAGACTTGCTTGGGTTTGACCAAGAAAATTCAACTAAGAAATTAGGACAATTAAAAGAAAAACAAACCATACATGAGGCTGTGATTGCAATTCCCTACATTAGTGATGAAGTTAATTTTGAAGAATTGGCGGCTCAAAGTCGTTCATCGACACTAAGATTTGAACGAAAGAAGTTTATTGAAATTCCAAAAGGAAGAGTCAAAGCAGCCCTTAAGGAAAACCTTGGAAGCAAGGCGTCTAACTCTAAACGCATGGCAGGTGATCAGATAAGAAATCTTGAAAGATTAGTCAGAGAGAAATATGTGTTCCCTCCTCAATTTGATTTTGTTCGGAATGAGAATATCAACGCGGTAGCAATGTATGTATTCGAGTTTAAATATGAATTTGATCAAGACGACTTGAGTTACATATGGCAAAATCTTGCACCAAGAGACTATAAGAAAGTATCGTTCCAGAATCAATCAGTAGCTCACAATTTGCGAGCTAATCAATTTATAACTAACAAAATTTTAAAGAATCCGAATCTTCGCTGGATGGTATTCAAGGTCAAACAACGCGGGTTACATGATTATTATGATTTGGTGGCCGATCAATTGGATGGCACGACTACACAAATTTTTGATAACCAAAAGAAGAAGAAGGGGTTTGAAATCGGCTTCAACTGGCCGTATGATTACTTATCCTTTGTTGAACTAATTAAGCTAGATGTGGATGTGCTCTATAAACCTCGCTCTGGTTGACGCAAAAAATGATTCAGAGTGGTGATTATTTCGGATGATGGAAGATAAAAATGGCAAAATTTCTTAATAAAAAAGAACAAGTAATAGATTTTCAACTTACGCCATACGGAAAACGTACGTTGGCTCTTGGGACATTCAAGCCGGTTTATTATTCTTTTTTTGATGAAGGGATTATTTATGACGGCAAATATGCCTCATTAGATAATGAAAAGCAAAATGAAATTCACGAAAGAATAAAAGACGATACCACCTTCTTAGAAGGTATTCTATCGTTTGTCGAATTAGAAAACACGGTACCGCCTAGTGCGATTCTCGGCCACCGATCTGTTCGTGGTGGCCCCATACTCGATTTGGTGGCCTTCATAGGCGCCGCCCTCAAAGCCGGATATTCTGAGGACCGCGTAGATCAGCTGCTCACGTTCTACACGGAAAGAATATTTTCCGCGGACCGAAGGTTTTCTGTGTTCGAGGCAATCAGTTCGGATGTTTCTCCGGACAAGTTAACGTTTCAATCAGAAATTGGAGATGCGCACTTTAACAGTCAAAACCAACAAGCGGCCCCAGCTTGGAAAATAGTGACGTGTCAAGGCGACATAGCCTCGTCCACCACAAAAGACGAAACGATATACGCGCCTCGGTCCGAATACTCCACAGGTTCTTTGGATATTCCACAGATTGATGTAGAACTTTACTATACCAAAAGAGTAGGGAAGCCAGTCGCCGATATAGCGTCAACCAATGTGGCCAACACAATTAGTACTTCAAAAGCGTTTTCTGATGGAAATGTGATAGAATTAATTAGAAACGATATGGTTGTTTATGCGGAAGAGGCTAACACAGAAATATTAACAGATAATTTTGAAATAGAAGTTTTTCAGATGACTGAGAATAGTTTAGATGATGTTGGCTTTGCCCCCTCAGATCAAACCGTGTTGACAAGAAAGTATTTTGAAAAAGAAGACCCACAAGTTGTGGATGGCTTTATGAAGCGCCCACGCCCACAAAAGGCGCTCAATTCTGCGACTACAACTCTTACGCAAAATAGTGTAGAATATTATTTCGATGTTCTCACTGATTCACAAGTGTATCCAAAGTTGGCGTGTCAGTGCGCAGAAGTTTTTAATAAAGAGTCTTATTATATTGATTTAGATTTTAAATGCGAAGAAGAGCCCGAAGCTTTATTTTATGATATTTACGGCAGTGTTACAGTTCCAGAGATATGCGAACCATCGAACCCAGATTTCCCCACCGAGGGGGATCCTTCTACGGATCCAACAGACGACATTTCATGCGAGGATGAATAATGGCAAAAGTAGATTTAAGCATTAAATCAAAACAGATATTTGGAAAGTATTTACCAAGTGTCTATATTAATAGAATATTAATTTATAAATCACAAGACNNANANACTGGTATGAGCCTTGAAGGCGGGGATTACGAGTTTGATTGTTATTTAACAATAAACTTTACGAAAGGCGAAACCATCGCCGGCGAAAGATATCTTGGTCCTGNTGGGGAGGNCTGGGAAGACGGCGAAGCCACCGACGAAGCCCTAGGTGATTATATTGAGAATAATTTAGACGAACTATATCTTTATGGGTGGTTTAGCGGATTTGAAGAACTAAACGATGCACTAAAAAAAGACAACTTGAATCTTCAGGATGTGTTTTTTGCATTCGATAGCCCACA
>JGI25134J35505_10000336_pt1 | contig 18598 bp, 26 predicted proteins | sample ETNvirnome_6_100_FD_35505 | JGI IMG/M metagenome (IMG submission 35505) | reverse complement strand
GAAACAAATGAGCAAGCTGAAATCAGGCTTACTACTCCGATAGATGTAGTTAACTATCCAGTTAAGACATATGATGCGCTGCCTGATTTGGATATTGATTTAAAGAATGATTTTAACTTTTTGTGTGTAGCGCAAGCTGGGCCAAGAAAAAATCTCTTTAATACCATTAAGTGGTTTACTGAAGAGTTTCACGACGACGAAGTGGGCCTTGTTCTCAAAACTAATATTGCCAAAAATTGTGTATTGGATCGTGAGAAAATGTTATTTGATATTAAAAGCTTTTTAAGTGATCAAAAATATAAAGATCGAAAATGTAATCTTTATCTTCTCCATGGCGATATGACGGATGAAGAAATGCATTCTTTATATAAACATTCTAAGATTAGTTCGTTGGTATTATTTTCTCACGGCGAGGGCTTTGGTCTACCATTATTTGAGGCGGCATATTCTGGTCTGCCGGTGGTAACTGTCGGATGGTCCGGACATTTGGACTTTTTGGTTGATGAAACTGGCCGAGAAAGATTTTATCCTGTTAGATATGATATAAATCAAATTCCAGAAGAAGCATTTTGGGAAGGAGTGTTAATCAAAGAATCTATGTGGGCGTATCCGCAGGAGAAGTCAGCTAAACAGCAGATGAGGCTTTGTTACGAAGACTTGAATAGGAACTCGGATGTTCAAGATACCAGTGTTCAGTACGCCGAGGTATTACACGAACGATTTTCTGAAGAAGAAATGTATAAAAAGATGGTAGACTCTATATATGCCCCTTCTGAAGAAGAAACAAAATGGCTAGAAGCCTTATCCGAGATTGAGATATTGTGAAAAAGATAGCGTTCATCGCTGATTTCTTTCGCGAAGAGGTATTAGGCGGCGGAGAAAGCAATGATGCAAATCTTATCAATTTTTTGTCAAAACAATTTGTAGTCAAATATTATAAAAGTAATGTTGTGACGATTGAGGATATCGATAATTGCGATGGCATCGTTATTGGTAATTTTATTTTATTACCAGAATCAATAAAACAACATATAATCGATAAAGGCTCTTACATAATATATGAGCATGATCACAAATATGTTTCGACAAGAGATCCTGCTAAATTTAAAAACTTTAAAGCACCATCTCATCATATTGTGAATGAATCTTTTTACGACAATGCTCGCGAAGTAGTAGTATTGAGTGACATCTGTAAACAAGTTATGGAATTAAATTTGCCCAAGGCTAACGTTCATAATATTGGCTGTAGTTTGTGGGCAGATGAAACTTTTGCTTTATTGAAGGGTCTAAATAAAAATGAAAAGACCTATGAATATTGTATTATGAAGAATTTAAATCCTACAAAAAATTATTTTGCGACAAAAAACTATTGTAAAATTAATAATATTGAACCTTTTGAAATACAAAGCTCTGATTATCATGATTTTCTACGCCAGATGTCGCAATGCGAAAAGTTCATCTTTTTGCCCACGGTTCTAGAAACGTTTTCTCGGATTTGTGCTGAAGCCAAAATGCTTAATTTGAAAGTTGCCACAAACAAGAAGAGGATTGGATTTTTTAGCGAACCATATAGTGAATTAAATGGAGACGAACTCATTGCCGCAATTCAAGAGAAAAATTTTGAGGCTCTAGAGTACTTTTCGAATACTTTAGAGAATATGTAATGACCGAGAGAGCGAAACAAATAATAGTATTAGCTTCAGATCACAATGGCACCGCTTTAAAGTCAAAAGTAAAAAAATATTTAAACGATAAGAACTTTATTGTAATAGATTTAGGGCCATATACTGATAGAAAGGTTGATTATGTCGATTATGCTAACCAATTATCTAGTATTGTGGCTAATGGGGATGCGTGTAAAGGAATTTTAATCTGTGGCACCGGTGTGGGAATGAGTATTGCAGCAAATAGGAATGAAAAAATAAGAGCAGCCTTGATTCATAACCAGTTTACTGCTCCAAAATGTCGCGAACACAATGACTCAAATGTTCTTTGTTTGGGAAGTTGGATTACTCCTTATCCTCAAGTTGAGCAAATTCTTGATTTTTGGCTTGGGACCGAATTCGGAGAAGGCAGACATGTAAAAAGAATTGAAAAGCTTTCAAGTCCGAATTATGAAAAGATAATTTTTACCAATGGTGTTTTTGACATCATTCATACTGGCCATATTGAACTTCTTAATTTTGCCAAAAGTTTGGGCAACAAATTAATCGTTGGAATTAATTCAGATGATGCTGTTAAAAGATTAAAAGGGGACAATAGACCGATCAATAATCAAAATGACAGAAAGAAAGTGTTGGAATCTTTGGATATGGTAGATCAGGTTATTATATTTGATGATATCGAAGCATATAACACAAGAGAAACCTTGGCGCCAAACATATTGGTTAAAGGCGGCGAATGGACAAAGGAAGAAGTACGAAAAAGAGATAAAGTATCAGACAATATTGAAATAAAAATTTATCCTCTTGTTGAAGACTATTCTACAACTAACACCATCAAGAAAATTTACGGTATTAATTCATGGCAAAAAAAGTCTTAATCATTGGAGATACTATAATAGACAAAGACGTTAATTTAAAAGCAATAGGCCTGTCTCTAGAATCCCCAACGATTAAAACTAGCTTTGTTAACAGGGGTATAAATTACGGAGGCGCCGCAAATGTGGCTAAATACGCCGCCTATTTTGGTTTAAATGTAACGTTTGTGACTTGTATGACAAAGGATAGCGAAATCGATTTCTTAAAAAAGAATAAATTAAAAATTATTAATTTAAACGATAAGATAGAAAACGAAAAAATTAGGTATTATATTAATCACGGAAACGAAAGATATAAGCATCTGCAGATTAACAACACAAATAAGGAGCATCTTGATTTGAGTTTCCATATTGATATGGACGAATATGATATAATTGCTTTTTCGGACTATCGTTGTGGCATAATTTCAGAAAAAATGATTGAAGACAGTGTAAAAAGCGCAGCAAAAACTTTCGGAGCATCTCAGGTGTCTAGTTACCGATCTAATTTTGAAATGTATTTAGATATAGATTTTTTAGTCTGTAATGAACACGAAGCAACATCATTTCTAAGAAGGAATAATGTTGTTATAACAAAAGGAGAAAAAGGCTGCGAAATCAATGGTATAGAGTACGCAGCCCCAGAAGTCGAGAACCCTAAAAATATTATAGGTGCCGGCGATTGTTTTTACGCTGCGTTTTTAGCTTACGAAGAACCGAACCGAGCAAATTCTTTGGCTGCATCATATGTTTGTGGAAACCTATGTTAAAGAAACTAATAGAAGTCAATANAGCCTTAAAAAAAGAAAATTTAGTTATGTTCACNTGGGGAAATGCTAGTTGTAGATCTTATGAAAACAATATTTTCATAAAACCATCAGGTGTTCCATTTGAGGAATTGAAAGAAAGTGATATGTCAAATGTTAATTTATTGACAGGGAGACACATTGAAGGTTTAAAGCCGTCCGTAGACACACCCACTCATGTTGTTTTATATAATGACTTTCCTGAAATTAATGCGGTCATTCATACACATTCTAAATATTGTACAATCTTTGCTCAATCTAAGTTGAGTATTCCTTGTTTGGGCACAACACACGCTGATTATTTTTATGGCAATATACCAGTCGTTGGCGAGTTGGATACACAAGAAATAAATAAAGATTATGAAAAGAATATAGGCTTAAAGATTGTACAATATTTCAAAGAAAATAAGCTTTCACCACTTAATATGCAGGCGGCTTTGGTTCCATCACATGGTGTTTTTGTGTGGGGAGAAACTTTAGATAAGGCTTTAAAAAATGCAATCATATTAGAAAATGTAGCTGAAATGGCTTATAAAACTTTAACATTGTGTTATAATAAATCTGTAGACTTTAATACGGACTTACTAAACAAACATTTTTTACGAAAACATGGAAAGAATAGATACTATGGACAATGAAATAAGATATGGCAGACAAGAACTGCCCCCAATATTAAGCGTAGTTAAAGAAGTTGATAAATATTGGGGAAACATGAAGACCCTTTTTGAGAACGATCAATACACTGTAAAGAGAATTTTTATGAAAAAAGGCACCCAAAGTAGTATGGAATATCATATTGACAAAGAAGAATCATATTACATTGAATCAGGTAAATTAAAAATTGGGACAAGGATTGGAAGAGCCAAAAACACTTCATTGATATTAAATGAAAATGATGTCTTTAACATTCCAGTTGGGTTTATGCATATGAGAATCGCCTTAGAAGATACTGTAATTATTGAGTTTTCAACTTTAGATAACGATGGTGATTCTCACATTGTTGAAGACGGAAAAACGTATAAACATTTGGAGGAATAGAAATGAAATTATTTATCGATACAGCTAATCTGGAAGAGATTAGAGAATCACTTTCTGTAGGAGTCGTTCAGGGAGTTACTACGAATCCTTCGTTATTAGCAAAAGAGCCGAAGACTGATTTTTACGGTCATATTCAGAAAATTGCTGATATCTGCACTGAAGTATCTGATGGAGTGCCGCTATCTGTTGAGGTATTTGCAATAGAGCCAGATGCTATGATTCAACAAGCAAAAGAAATTGTAGAATCGATTCAATATTCAAATTTAAATATCAAGATCCCTGTTGGCTACAGTGAATTAAAGACGATTCACGAGCTTCATAAAGCTAGCATACCGGTTAATTGTACTTGTTGCTTCACAGCCCCGCAAATGCAGCTAGCCGCACTTTCTGGCGCAAGATATGTATCTTTATTCTATAATAGATGCCTTGATAATCAAGGTAGCGCAATTAAGATTCTTAATCGCACTAGAAGATTTATTGATACAAATGGTTTAGATTGTGAAATAATTGCTGGTAGTATTCGTAACGCATATGATTTGGAAGACTGTTGGGATGCCGGCGCACATATTGTAACAGCGGGATATCCTGTTGTTAAAAAGTCTATGCTCCATCCTAAAACTGACGAATCTGTACAAGGCTTTTTGAAAGACTTTGAGGGCTGGATTCAGTGACGTATGTTTTTGATATTGATGGAACTATTTGTTCGCTAACTAATGGAAATTATGGTTTTGCGATTCCCTATATGGAGCGTATAGAAAGAGTTAATCAGTTATACGACGATGGTCATACTATAATTTTTCACACTGCTAGAGGAATGGGAAGGGCAGATAGCGATCAACAAGAGGCTATTAATTTATTGTATGATCTTACCGAGCAACAATTGAGAGGTTGGGAGATAAAGTTTCATAGATTATTTTTGGGAAAGCCACCTGGCGATGTTTATGTGGACGATAAAGGCTTATCAGACAAGGTTTTTTTTGATGAAGAATGAAAGGGTGTTATTCGCTGGCCCGTGGGTTGGTGAATTTGGTTGGGAACTGTTTTGTTGGCAGGCCTATATCCGAAGCTTGTCTAAATTTTATGATAAAACTATTTGTATATCTAACAATCACTCAAAATTTCTATATGATGATTTTTGTGATCGGTTTATAGAATTCTCCCCAAAGACTGGAGACTATAAAGACTCATTTTATAAAGTTGGGTTCAATATTACAAGAGAATTAATGCAAGAGTTATTTTTAAAGTCACAAATAGACATTAATACCAATAAGATCACCCTTCTTGCTCCTAGGAGAATTGGAGATCCGCCGCGAACCCACTTTTCTGATCCATTTAGATTCGGAGACGATACTATAACACCAGAGTATAAGAAATACGGTATCTTGCAAGAGAAGTATAAAGATTTTGTTGTCATACACGCCAGAAATAGAACACTAAGGTCTGGTGATAATTGGCCAGAAAAAAAGTGGGCCTTATTGGTTAACAAACTTAGAGAAAACGGCTATACTAATATAGTATCGATTGGTTTAAAGAAAGAATCATTGCATGTTGAAAATACGATAGATATGAGGGAATGTGACCACAAGGAACTATTAGATCTGCTAGCAAGCGCAGAGTGTATTTTTGGACCCTCTTCGGGTGCGATGCATTTAGCTTCCTTGTGTGAATGTCCCCAAGTTGTTTGGTCAAATGACTATAACTTTGATAGGTATGTGAAAAATTGGAACCCATTTGATACAAAGGTATTATTTTTATCTGAACAAGGTTGGCAACCAGAGCCAGAATATGTATTAGCAAAATTTATTGAGTGGAAAGATGACTGAAAGAAATCCAGAAAATTTACACCCAGGATGGCAGGGCATCACAGATGTCACGCAATATTGCGGCAACAATGATCAATATTTATCTTTATTCGATAAACATTTTAAAGAATTTTCTGGTACAATTTTGGAAATAGGTCCTGGTACCGGATATTTGTGTAAGCACATAATTAATTGTTACGACGTAGAATATTCAATTTTAGACAGAGATATGGGTATACCCGATTTGAAAAAAAATCATTTAACAAAAGAGCAGGCTGAAAGCATTGAATTCATAAAATCTAGTGAATATGAAAACGTTTTTCTTAAAAAATATGATCTTTTAATCAGCACTTTCTGTTTGCCCGAGACGCCTGAATATTACTGGAGAGATATTTTTGATAATATTAGAGTTGATAATTGCTTTATTATTGACGATGGAAAGTGGTGCGATTACGAAGATTGTCGTAATCAATGGTTGTACGCAAATTTTGATTCATACGATGAGACGGAATGGATCCACACAATTGGCGGATACGAGCATCCGGGTATTCAATTAACAATTGGAAAAAACAAAAACAAAGGTGTTGGTTAAATGCCCCATAGTCCATGGAAAATAGTAGAAATGTTTGAAGAAAACATAGCTGAGTACTGCGGCTCGCCCTACGCTGTTGTGACGGACAATTGTACAGATGCCATACAAATGGTGTGCAAATATTTAAAAATAGAGTCAGCAACAATTCCTTGCAAGACATATCTTTCAGTACCGCAAGCAATAATGAACGCAGGAGCACAGGTAGAATTTGAGGAAAGAGAGTGGAAAGGGATTTATCAGTTGGCGCCACACCCGATTTATGACGCAGCCAAGAGATTTACTTCTGGAATGTACATTTCTGGTTCTTATATGTGCTTATCTTTTCATCACAAGAAAACGTTAAAAATAGGAAAGGGAGGCGCCATTCTTACAGACGATGAAGAGGCGGTCAGGTGGCTTAAAAAATTCAGATATGAGGGAAGAGATCATATTAGAGACGACATTGATATTTGTGGAATAAACGCTTATATGACTCCAGAGCAAGCCGCACGCGGTTTAACACTCTTACAGGTTTTACCTAAATATAATGAAGATCAACTTGAAATCCCTCCTTACAGAGATTTACGTGAACTTCCTCTTTTTGGCAGGACAAAAGAATGATAAAATTTGCTGTTTTCGCCACAGGGTATAAAGGATATAAATTCTTAAAAGGATTAGAATACAGACCAGCTTTTGTTGTGTCTTATAACAACAAAGAACGCCAAGATAAAATGCATTATAGCAAAATCATAGATTGGTGTGAAAACAATAATGTTATTTTACACAATAGAAGACAGTTTTTAAAACTGAAAAATATCACAGATTCTTTGGATAAAATATTTGTAATAGGTTGGCAGTATTTAATAAATGAAAATTTAGAAAAGTTAGTTGTGTTTCATGATTCTTATCTTCCAGAGAGACGAGGCTTTGCACCCACAATTTCATCGTTGTTGGAATGTGCTGACTACTTGGGGGCTACCTCTTTTATGCCGATAAAGACGCCAACAGTGGAGCCCGACTACGGAAATGTTTATTATAGGAAGAAAAGAAAAATTTCTTATCCAATTAAATTAAAAGAGGCCTTCGATCTTGTTGTCGAACTTTATATTGAGATGGCTCATAATTTGTTGAAAAAAGAACCAACTCCAGAAATGATCGATTACGATAACAGTACTTTTAGTCTATGGAGGGACAAAGAGGATCTAAGGATCGACTGGTCTGCCGACTCAAAATTAGTCCAACAAAAGATATTTAGTTTAAGTTTTCCATATATGGGCGCCACCACGATATATGACGATCAAACAATTCATATTCAAGAATCAGAAGAAGTAAACGACATTAACTTCGTTAATACAAAAGACCATTATGGTAAAATATGGAAGATAGAGCACAATTGTCCCTATATTGTTTGTGGAAAAGGTGCGATTAAAATCATCAAAGCCGTCGATACAGAAAACAAAGAAATATTATTTAACAGAATTAGGAAAAGACTAAAATGAAAAAGTTAGCAGTAGTTACTCGATCTGACGAGGTTGTAAAAGAGTGGGCAAAATTTACTCACCCGCTCTTCCGGAAGTACGCTGAAAAATGCGGAGCAGAATTTCTTATTATATCCGGCAAAGCACCATTTCTGGATCACGATAATCAACCCCATTATAGGTTGTTGATGATATATAAGCTTTTGGAAGAATACGATAGGATCCTTCACTTGGATACTGATATGATCATAAATAAAAACTGCCCAAACATATTTGAAGAAGTTCCAGAAGATATGATAGGCATAATTTATGAAGATGTTGGCACTAGAGTGCACGACAGAAGGCGAAAGATTGAATCCATACAACAGGCATGGGGAGATGTTAACTGGAGACGCAACTATACAAATGCGGGAACGTTTGTTTTATCTAAACAGCATAAGGATATTTTTCTTCCACATAATAGACAATTTTGGCTTGGTCATGGTACTGCCGATTTACATATGTCTTATAATATACATAAATATGGTTTCAAAGTAAAGGAATTAGACTTCAGATGGAATCATATGACAATGTTTTCAGAAGAGTGGAATAACAATGCTAGTAGATTTGATTCTTATATTATTCACTATGCCGGCAGAGGTATATTTGATGAACAAGATATAAGCAAAGAAGCGCTTCATAAACACAGGATAGACGTTGATCGTCAGTCTTGTAAAGTAGAACAAGCAAAGCTAGATTATAAAAAAATATATGGGGTAGAAGTATGAATACAAAACTTGAAAAAGTAGCTAAAATTTTAGAAAAAGATAATCAACACATATATCAGAATTTAAAGGAGGATTTGGGCCCTCTTGAATATACGACAATTTTGGTAACAGGCTCAAAAGGATTTTTGGGAAAAACTATTATCAGCTTTTTGAATTTTCTAAATGATTTTAAACTTGAAGAAGAGAAAAAGATCAGGATCATTTCAATAGATTATGATGACCACGATATTTGTACTCCACTGGACAGCGTTACTGATATAGAGACAATAGATTATATTATTAACTGCGCAGGAATTGCTTCTCCGAAAAAATATCTTAAACAGCCAGTTAAAACATTAGATGTGTCTTATATTGGAACAAAAAACATTTTTGAATTGGCGAAACTAAAGAACACAAGATCAGTTTTGATGTTTTCTTCAAGCGAAGTATACGGCACTCCTGACGCGGATAACATTCCAACCAAAGAAGACTACGTAGGATCTGTTACAACATTCGGTAATAGAAGTTGTTATGATATCGGTAAGAATGTCTTAGAGACACTTTGTTATGTTTATCATCAAGAATATAATATGCCCGTTAATGTCTTACGCCCTTTCAATTTATATGGACCTCTGATGAATGTTGATGATGGGAGAATAATACCAAATATTTGTAAATCTATGATAGAGAAAAGAGATTTTTCGGTTTATGGAAGTGGCAAGCAGACAAGAACATATTGTTATGTTTCAGATGCGGTCGTATACATGTTAAAGATTCTACTTTCAAATAAATTCGGACAGATTTATAATGTAGGTTCAGAAGAAGAAGAGTTGTCGGCTCTGGAAATAACCAAGAGAGCTTATCAACTAATAGACCCAGTTGACTCAGCATTTTCCATAGAGCCGCATCCCGATGATTATCCAGATAACGAACCGTTACGGCGAAAGCCTGATATTTCTAAAGTTAAGGCGGCCACTGGCTACATGCCACAATATAAATTTAAAGATGGTTTTTTATCTTGTTATGAATCATTTTGTAATATACTAAAGGAAGCTTAAAATGAATATTGGATTAATAGGACATGGTTTTGTTGGAGAAGCAATAAGTGAGAATCTTAAGGATGACTATAATTTTTTAATCTATGATAAAAAGATAGAAAAATCGAATTGTCAATCTGTGAAACAAGTAGTGACTAACGCGGGTATTATCTTTGTGGCATTGCCTACTCCCATGAATCTTGACGGAGAGTGCGATTTATCAATTATTTTTGAGGCCATGCAAGAGATATATCAGCATTACGATGATAACATTATTATTGTCAAATCGACGGTGCTCCCTGGAACTTGCCAAGGAATCAAGAAAAAGTATCCAAATATGAGAATAGTTTTTAGTCCAGAATTTTTGACTGAAGCAAATCATATTGAAGATTTTAAAAACTGTAATCGCATAATATTCGGAGGAGACCCGAAAGATACAGTTGAATGTGTTAGATTGTTACAGTCTGTTTTTCCCGATAAGCATTATTTTACTACTGATTGGAAAACAGCCGAAACAGTAAAATATTTTATTAATACTTTTCTTGCTACTAAGGTTTCGTTTGCAAACGAAATGAAACAAGTTTGTGATGCAATTGGAACAGATTACGACAATATTGTAAGGTTAGCTTTGTGCGATGAAAGAATAGGCAAAACTCATTTTAATGTTCCAGGCCCTGATGGTTTTAAAGGGTTCGGTGGGAAGTGTTTTCCGAAAGATTTAAATGCTATTATACATTTTTGTTTGACTAATGACATAAATCCTGTTATGTTAAGTGGAGCATGGCAAAAAAATTTAGAAATCCGCGAAGAGCATGATTGGCTTAATATAGAGGGTGCAACATCTTGCAACAAAAACAATTAAAAATTTGGGGGCCGCTTTCTGGCATAATAGGCGATTTAATAATGGGATTGCCCATTCTTACCTATTTTGAGAAAAAATACCCCGGCAGTTATAAATATTGGGTGATACAAAAGAAGTGCGCACAATGCGCACCACTATATTTTAACCACCCTCTCATTGACAGGATAAAAATTACTGATAAATGGAACGAGTTTGGAGAATATGATAGAGAATTGATGTCTCAATGTGGTATAAAGGCAAGGCCATCGACCACGGGATGGAAACATTCTTCGCCAGACTGGTATAATACAGTATCGTGTGTTGAAGAAACGGCATTTATGGGCGGTGTTACAGACTTGTTAGATGTTTTGGAAGGCGTGGAACTTAAACCTCGACTTTATAAATGGTTTGATGTTGGAAGCCCGGTGGTGACATCCACCTATGCGAAGTCAAAAAATGATAGTAAAGAACAATATTATAATAATATCGCTATATGGCCCTTTGCTGGATCACCTGGACGATCCCCATCACCGACGTGGTGGAATGCATTAATCGATAGCTTGATAAATAGTGGATATACAGTGAGTCATTATGGTATGCCATGGGATCCAAAATTAAGTAATTTAGAGGGATATAAAACGTTCCCTCATTTGTCGTATTTTGGCCAGGTGAAAGCTGCTCTGGCATCAAGGTTGGTTTTAGGCACAGATAGTGGAGCTATGTGGGTTATGGGCGCCTATTCACACCCAGCTATTAATTTAATGACTAATTGGTTGCCAAATCACAAAACAAATCTGCTAGCCTTAGAGCCGGTTAATGACAACGGACAAACTTTCTATGAAATGGGCGGCTGCGATAATATTTCATTAAAGAGAGTGTTTGATAGTGTAACGGAGAGGGTTTCTTTGTGAGCGATAGATTGAAGAAAATTAGCGATCTCCTATTGGAAGAAATAGGCTGTAGATTTGATAAAGAACCTCCTCATTTTGAGGGGGTAGAGTGGTCTGATAACTTTGCTGAAATGCTTGAAAAATATATTATTCTTCATATTCGAATGTGGAAGATAGAAGATGCCTGTGCTATGTCGAGTGACCCACAGGAAGTTTTTGATTTAAAGAGGAAGCTAGACTTTTGTTTCAAGGACCGCCGCCCAAAATTGACTAAAGCAATAAATCAATATTTAGATGCGCATATAAACAGCAAATATGTTAAAAAATTTGATGATGGGAATGTGAAGCAATATAAAGGATTTAAGAATAAAAATTGAGGTATTTAAAATGTTTGAAATGAAATTAGGAAAGAGAAAAAAATGCGCATCTTAGTCACTACATCAGATCAGTATTTACATTTGTTGACCCCCCATGCTATTTTGTTTAATAAATACTGGCCAAACCAAGATGTAACTATATTGGGTTTTGATGATTCGAATATTCCTAAGTTGCCAGATAATTTTAGCTATGTTTCCTTGGGCAAGCAAAGTGATTATGGTCGATATTGGACAAATCCTTTGATACCTTATGTGGACAATATTGAAGAAGAATACTTCGTTGTAATGATGGGGGACTTTTTTCTAACGGGCCCGGTGGATATTGAAAAATTTCGATTATTGGAAGATGAAATAGTTTCTGGTAATGCGGAAAAAGTACTATTGGATACGCACTTAAGCGCTTATACTACTGAATATAAGTCTGGAATTAGAAAAATAGTGCAAGGTGCTCCCTACAGAACCACTTTGCATCCGGCTATTTGGAAGAAAGAGTACTTTAAAAGATATTTAAAGCCAGACTATACAGTTTGGGATTTCGAAATTAAAAATATGCCTGAGTCGCAAGCAGACGGGGCCACTATTCTCCTCCCAGAATACCCTTCGGGTATCGAATCGCCAGCCGTAGGAATAACAGATCCAGCGCAAATGATGTTGTCAGCCGCTCCGAACAATGTAATCAAAGCTACAAACGTTTACGTAAAAGGCGTTCCGTTTCCACGTTGGGGCAATGACTTACCATGGGGCTCTCCCGCCGGGATTGGAAAAGAGGACATTCTTTTTATTTATGATTATATCAATCCAGATCTTCGGTCGCGCCTTGAGTCTATTCTAGAAGATGGAAAAATATATAAATAAATTTGGAGATAATATGAAACAGGAAGAAATTTTAATAACAGGCACAGCAGGACAGGTTGGGACAGAATTGAAAACTCTGTTTCCTCGTGCTGTGCATATTACGCGCAATGATTTTGATTTGAGAGTTGAGGAAGATATAAGACAAATGTTTTTGGATAATAATCCTAAGATTGTTATTCATGCTGCGGCACGTGTTGGAGGCATTAAAGACAATATAGAAAATCCCGCACTTTATTTCGATGACAATGTGTTAATGAACACGCTCTTACTCAAACACGCCCAATTAAATAGAGTTGACAGGTTCATCGCTGTTCTTAGTAGTTGTATATTTCCTGATAGAGCCGATATGGACAAATATCCTCTAAATGAATCAGAAATACATAATGGATCGCCATCACAGGATAACTTTTTCTATGCCTATGCGAAGAGATCGATGGCTGTTCAAATTGATGCCTATAATATGCAATATGGAACAAAATATAACTATGTAATTCCTTGCAATCTTTATGGAGAAAGCAAAAGAGAATATTCTAATAAGAGTCATTTTCCTTTGGCTTTGCTTGCTAAGATTAAAAGGGCCGAAGAAACCGGCACCGATCATATAGTTTTATTTGGTGATGGTACCCCGATGAGACAACTTATGCATTCCCGAGACTTGGCTCAAGTTTTAAAAATTATGATTGATCGTGAAATATATGAGAGCTTTAACATAGCTCCAGAAGAAAATTTAAACATTGATGAGATAGCAAAACTAGGACTCATAGCGACTGGAAATACACATTTAAAGATTAAATATGACAAATCTCAGCCCAATGGTCAACATCGAAAAGATATTTCGACTAAGAAAATGAGATCTATAATTAAAGATTACAAATTTGTAAAATTAGTAGATGGATTACGAGAGGCATATGAACTATTATGAACCAAAAGAAAGCAATTATAACTGGTGTAACTGGTCAAGACGGCGCGTATTTAACGCGCCTTTTATTAGAAAAAAACTATAAAGTTTACGGACTTAAAAGAAGAACCTCTCTTATAAACACGCAGAGATTAGATGAAATTTTTCAACACAAAAATTTTAAATTAATATATTATGACTTAAATGATACTGGTGCAATTTGGAAATTATTGATTGACATAAAACCTGATGAATTTTATAACTTGGCAGCCCAGTCTCATGTTCGGGTTTCTTTCGAGATTCCAGAACACACAGTTGATGGAATTGCTATGGGGACGTTAAGAATATTGAATGCGCAAAGACTGTTTGCCCACATGTGCGTTTTTATCAAGCATCTTCGTCCGAAATGTTTGGAGATAATCCAAATTATCCTTTTAATGAAGAGTCTAGACTTATGCCGGCATCTCCATATGCTTGCGCAAAAGTATTTGCGCACAATTTGGTAAGAAATTATAGGGAAAGTTATGATCTTCATGCTTCAAGTGGAATTCTTTTTAATCATGAATCTCCTTTGCGGGGAGAGACGTTTGTTACGCGCAAAATTACATTGGCTGCCGCAAGAATAAAGCTAGGGCTACAAGACAAGCTTTATCTTGGTAACTTGGAGGCCAAACGAGATTGGGGCTTCGCTGGCGATTATGTTGAAATGATGTGGTTAATGTTACAGCAGGATGCCCCAGATGATTATGTTATTGCAACGGGTAGAACACATACTGTAAAAGCCTTTTTAGAGGCTGTTTTCGAGCATGCCGGCCTGGACATAGAAAAGCACGTAGAAATAGACGAGAGGTTATTTAGGCCCCAAGAGGTGCCTTATCTTTTGGGGGATTCGTCCAAGGCAAAAAGAAAATTGGACTGGTCACCAAAGGTTAAATTTGAAGAATTGGCAGAAATGATGTTTAGCGCCGACTATGAATATATAAAAAGCATAGATGCTGGAAATAGATCATGAGATATTTTTGGCCTTTAATGAAAAACGCAATCACTGAAGATGACAAGCAACAAATGATCGACTTTATTAAGGATACTGACAGATTTACTAATGGGCCAAAAGTTAGACAATTTGAAGAAGTTTGGTCTAATTGGCTTGGCGTTGATTATTCGCTTTATGTATCTAATGGGTCAGTTGCTAACTTTTTGTTGGTAGCCACCATTAAGGAAAAGTANAATCTCAAAGAAGGAGATAAGGTGTTAGTGCCTGCTATGACTTGGGTTACCAATATTGGCCCAATTATACAATTGGGATTGGAGCCTATTTTCTGCGATGTAGATCCTGAAAATTTTTGTTTTGATACAAAACACATGGAATATTTGTCTAAAAAGCACGATGACATTAAAATGGTTTTTGTCTCTCATTTGTTTGGGATTAGTGGAAAAATGGATGAATATAAGAAGATATTTCCAAATTCGATATTTATCGAGGATGTCTGCGAGTCCCACGGCGCCACATATAAAGGTAAAAAAGCCGGCACCTTGTCTAGCGGCTCAACATTCAGTTTCTATTTTGGACATCATATGACCACCATTGAAGGGGGTATTGTCTGTACAAATGATAAAGACTTGTATGAACTAATGAAAGCAAAAAGATCCCACGGACTAGCTAGAGAGATGTCTGGAGAATACTTCAAAAAAGCAAAAAATAAATATCCCAATGTACACCCCCAATTCCTTTTCATTACCGATGGATACAATTTTAGAAATACGGAAATAAACGCGGTATTAGGATTGTCGCAAATCGAACGTTTGGACACAAATAATCAAAAAAGAATAAATAATTTCAAAAAATTCATCAAGATTATATCAAAGTATGATAAACTATCAATAGACTTTGAAATAGAAGGGGCTAGCCCATATTGTATGATATTCAAGTGTGAAAATGAGAGCTTAAGACGCAGGTTGGAGAACCACTTACAGAAAAATGGTGTTGAAACAAGACCGCTATGTAGCGGCAACCTCTTGAATCAGCCGTTTTTAGAGGGTTTTGATTTTGATATTCCTTGGGAAAGTAATGTAAAAAAACTGGATACCCATGGTTTCTTTATTGGAAACAATCATATGATCTCTGACGAAGACTTTAATTTGTTAGAACAATTGCTTAAGGACTTTTTTGTAGAATGAAAATATTATTTGTAGGCGTTTTTGACACCGTTGGTAAATCGACCAACACTTCACAACTGTTGGCATTTAAATCTTTGGGTCATGATGTGGTCGGATACAATTATAAACAAAAGGCTTTGCTAATTGGCTCAGAAGAGAGGGACAAACATCTCTGCTCCCTAATAGAACAACGAGGGTTTGATCTCGTAGTCTTTAGTAAGTGTAATTTTATTTCAGTGGACACTTTTGAAAAAATAAGTAAGATAACGAAGACATGTTTGTGGTTTATGGACCCCTTGAGTACCCTGAGAAAGCATCCTGAGACAATAGAAGCTGCCAAGATAGTTGATTATTTCTGTTGTGATAAAAAGAATGTGTTATCAGAAGTATTAAACATCAATTCCAATTCATTTTATGTTTGCGAAGGTTTTGATTCTCGTAACGATGCGCCCCATAATATAAAGAAAGAGCACGACATAACGTTTATTGGAAATGTTTATGGAAACCGCGAGGCTTTATTAAACCAGATTAAAAAGCCAGTTAATATTATTTCGAATGTTTATGGGGAAAATCACGCCATAGAAGTTTCGAAAAGTAAAATCAATTTAAATTTTTGCACTGGTGACGGAGCGTCAGATAGAGTTTATAAAGTATTGGCGGCCCGTGGTTTTTTGTTGACTGATGATTGGCATGGGCGCCCCGAACTGTTCACCGATGAGAAAGACATGGTAATATTTAAAGACATTGAAGATTTAAATAAGAAAATTGAATTTTATCTATCTAATCCTTCACAAGCCAAGCAGATTGCGGAACAAGGACACCAGACAGTTCAGAATTATACTCGCGAACACTGGGCTAAAAGAATTATAGAAATTTATGAGCAAATTAGATGATTGATATTGGTATTATAGGTAATGGTTTTGTAGGATCCGCTGTCGCGCATGGGTTTTCTCTTTGTGCAAATTTAAGAATTTATGATAAGAACGAAAAACTTTCTACGCATTCTTTTGACGATGTAGTAAAAAATAGTGAATTTATTGTTGTCGCGGTTCCGACGCCATCAAGTGCGAAAACAGGCATCATTGATTTGTCAATTATGGATTCCGTTATGGAAGATATAAGTATTTTAATTGATAATAAAAGCATTGTCATTGTTAAATCGACTGCTATACCCGGAACCACAGATCGATATATGAAAAAATATCCTCAAATGAATATTGTTTTCAATCCTGAATTTCTATCAGAAAGGACAGCACGTATGGATTTCATGAACCCTGCGCGAATTGTAATTGGTGGTACCCCAGAGCCACGCAGTCGTGTGGAAAAATTATATAGGAATAGGTTTCCCCATACTAATTTTATTACGACAGATGCGAAGACAGCGGAGTTTATCAAATACATGTGTAATTGTTTTTACGCTGTTAAGATTTCTGCTTTTAATGAATTTTATCAGCTAGCACAGAAATTAGATGTATGCTGGTCGGCATCCATGAGTGGAATTTTAAGTTCTGGTTGGATTAATCCCATGCATACTCAAGTTCCTGGCACAGATGGAGATTTTGGCTTTGGAGGAAAATGTTTTCCAAAGGATATGAGTGCCTTTATTCGATGTTTTGAAGAAAATGATATTAATCCGTTACTTATGCACGCAGCTTTAGAGAAAAACATAGAAGTGAGACAAAATTTAAATTGGCTTCATATTGAAGGAGCGATAACCACTGAGGATAACGATGATTAATTCAATTGATATAGGAATGAAACATGTCGATAAAGGCTGGGGTTGGGAACGCTGGATTGTAAATAATGAAGAATATTGTGGAAAACTTTTGTTTTTTAAAAATGAAAAGAGGTGCTCTTGGCATTATCATAAACTAAAAGACGAAGTATTCTATTTACAGTCAGGCTTAATGATCGTAAAATATAGCGAACAGGACAATATTGAGAAAGCAGAGCAGATTGTACTTAATCCTGGTGACAATTTTCATGTTTATCGAGGATTAAGACATCAAATGACAGCTTTACAAGATTCAGAACTCTTCGAGTTCTCAACACAACACTTTGATAGTGATAGTCATAGAATTATAAAAGGAGATTAATATGCATTTATCAAATCAAGCCCTAGGGGCGATTATGATGGCTCTTCAAGAGTCACTACTACATCAGACCGACATCGTGCCGGTACTTCAGGGTTTTAAAATAGAAGACACTGATGAAGGATTGGTTGTAAAAAATCCGCCAACCGTAAGTGTGCCAAAGGATCTTCAATCTGAAGATGCTCCGCAGACTGACGATACGAATGCCTCGTTATAATTACGAGTGCGATAATTGTGGAAATATGATAACAATTTTTCATAGTATTGATGATACTTGTACTGATTGTAGTGGGTGTGAACAAAAGAACACTATGAAAAAATTATTGTCGGTTCCATTTATTATTAAAAATGATCAGGCCGCCACTCAAGATAACGAAAAAGTTGGCAGCGTGACCAAAGAATATATTGAAGCGAATAGAGAAATTTTGAAACAACAAAAAGAAAAAATAAAAAAGGAAAATTATGAGCCGACTTGAAATAATATTAGGAAT
>JGI25134J35505_10000326_pt1 | contig 18956 bp, 20 predicted proteins | sample ETNvirnome_6_100_FD_35505 | JGI IMG/M metagenome (IMG submission 35505) | reverse complement strand
AGAAGAAGAAGAGGCTGAAGAGGAAGTGGTTGAGGAGGCTATTCATGTGTGCCCCCTTTGTGTTTCTCAATTAGATGAGTCTATTGACGAAGAGCGTATTCTTGAGCATTTAGATGTCGTTATGGGTCTTGTGGATCGTCTGTCTCAACTCAATGAGGGCGACGAAGATATTGACACCGTGATTGACGAAACGCTTGCTGAATTACTTCTTCAAGATGACGAATAAGGGGGACTTTCAATGGAAAGTATTTCTAAATTCGCAGAAGCTTTAATAGATCAAGAATTAAATAGTATACAGGAAGGAAGATCAGTAGCTCCTTCTACTACCACGGGTAGTTCTCCTCTCGCTCCTGCGGGTAAGGATATTCGGAATATTAGTGTACCTGATTCTTTTATGCAACAGATTCTAGGGGAAAGTTTTACACCACAAAGTACTCCTGCTGTTGAGACTATTCCCGAGATTGTATGGACTGATTCCGAAACGGAAGATGCGCTTGCAATCGCTCAGTCTCACCCCGAAATGCTTGCGGAATCTACAGCCCAGGAACTCATCCCTCTTCTTATGGATGTGAAGGCTCTCTTACAAGAGATGACTAGTGCGGGTATGCTTGGAACTAACATGGCNGGGGCGAAAACAATAGATAGATCCTTTGAAAAAATAGAAGCTAGTTATGGTTATAAAAAACCTAAGAAAGCTAAGAAAACTAGGAAGCAGGTTTTAAAGAGTTCTATTAGAAGTAAAATTAAGAAAAAATGAAGTTAACTGAAGCCCTAAGTTTATTATCTGAATCTAAAGGGCGAGAAGTTTATACTTCTAAAGAAGGAGCTAAACGAAAGGTAACAAAGTCTAGAAAGGGAAGAGTGAAGACCTATCCAAGTATCAAAGTGGCTCTAAGCCAAGGATCCTTTGGTCAAATCTTTTCTACTACTGCGGCAAACAGATTGTATGTTATTTCAAAAGGAAAGTGGGGAAAGAAGAGTGGCAGGGGAAAAATAGCAAAAGGATTCACTCCAGGCAGTGCTACCCCTAGCGCAGATTTTAAGAGTATTAAGAAACATGCTGCTCGTACCCTAATAAGGTATGGTAAGGGGTCTGATAAGTTAGCTCAAAAATACGGCAGCAGATCTATGAGAAAATCAAGAGGGATNTTTGGCAAGGACGGAAGAAAGGATAAGAAGGATTAATTATGCAATTACTACAAGACACATTTATTATTGAACAGCTTCAAGTTATAAACGAAGGAAAAGCTGATGGCCCCATGAAAATTCGTGGAGTCTTTGGGAGATGTAATGAGAAGAATAATAATGGTAGAATCTACCCTACTAGTGTTTTACAAAGCCAATTAGATAAAGTATCCCCTCTTATTATGGAAAGAAGATTATGTGGTGAGCTTGATCACCCTCAGAATGATACAGTAAAGCTNTCTAATGCTTCACACTTAATAACTCACTTAGAGATGAAGGGCCAGGAGCTTATTGGAGAAGCAGAACTTCTTAAAACTCCTGCTGGTATGACAGCCCAAGCTCTGATTAATGGTGGAGTTAAAATTGGTATTTCCTCTAGAGGAATGGGAACCCTCTCCGAAGATCATAACGGAGATAAGGTTGTGAACGAAGACTTTAAATTGGTTACTTTCGATCTGGTGGCTGATCCGTCCACTAGAGGAGCTTATCCTGGACTGTCAGAATCTACAGAAGGGAAGTTTGCTAGAGAGACTCAAACTAGGTTACAGAGGGAAGACAACTTTGTTACCTTACTTAAATCCAGAATGCGCGATGCTTATCAGCCGTTTATTGAAGAGGCTAACGGAGCAAAAGTGGCAGCGGCTGGAGAGACTAAGCAGGATCCTGGTACTATGAGTGCGGAACAAATGAGGATAGCTAATTTGAGAACCACAAGAACAGCGACAGCAGAAGGTAAACATGCTAGTGTACGAAGAAGAAGAAAAGGACTACTTGCTTCTACTGAGGGAGAATTTGCTTTAATTAAGGCTGATGGACATTGGCATAAAATGGCTTATGCCTTACACGCTTCCTTGCATGAAGGTATAGCAGCCGCTTCTGATGATTTAGCTAGAGATCTTCTGGATGATCAACCAGAAGATAAGACAGGTGTGGGGATGGCTGCTCATGAAAGAAGACGAGGATTACGGAAGCACCATAGATCCACTCTAAGAACAGCGAAGAGATTTGAGAAGTATAAAACCAAAGAAGATACGCGAAGAATTAAGAAAACAAGAGCCGCTAGTAGAAAACAAGATCTTAAGGATACACAGCAGAGGACTGGTGAAACCAGATTCAGGAAGTGGAAAGGTACTGTTGAGCGAGAAGCAGAGGCTGAAGGTAAGGCCACTAAGATTAAAGGAGCGGCTGGAGGTGCAGCAAAAGGTATGGCTGCCGCGCAAGAAAAAATTGAAACTGAGAAGGGTAATCGGAAGGCAGCTAAAATTAAATCTGGAGGCAGATCTTGGAAAACTCTTGGCTTCCGAAAGAAGGGTACTGAGGAAATTGAGGCTAAAGGAACAGAAAGAGCTTTAGATGTTACCGCTGCTGGAGAGGAAGGTAGGGCGAGTAGGAAGCATGCTGGAGAGCAATCAAGGGAAGATGATGTATCTAGGAGAAAGATTAGGAGAGCCGATGATGAAGCTGCGGCAGATACCCGTAGAGGTCATAGAGAAGTAAGGCGGGACAAGACAGAAAGGCTTAAGTCCAAGGTGCATGGAACCGCAGTTGATGCAGCTACAGGGACTGGTCAGGCTATTAAGAGATTCGGTAAAGCGGCAAAAGAAGCTGTTGGTGAAAAGTATATGGATAAGAGGAAAGAAAATCTAGAGGTGAAAGATATTCTTGACACAGAAAAACGCCGTCAATCCGGGCTTGCACAAGGAGATGAGGAAAAGGCCGAGGCTAGAAGAACAGCAGCTAGAAATAAGGAATTTGAGCCTGGACAGAGAAAAAGAGCTATGGCTTCACTTAAGGTTACAAGGCACGGTCCTGGAGCAGGAGAGCTTGAAACCAAAAAGGGTGGGGTGGCTGGTGGGAAGCCTAGTGCTGAAGCACAAGGAGATAGACCTGGAGTTAGTGTTGGACCAAGAGATAAAGGAGGGGATGGTTCTCGTCCATCGAAAACACCTCCGAAAGTTCCAGCAGAACATAGGGAAGAGCAACCAGACCAGAGAAGAAACGGGGCTCCTCATCCAGGGCAGCCTCAACTTCCTGCGGGTAAACAACCTCCTAGGGAGGTGGAAGCCGAAGTAGTTCCAGATAAAAAACCACTACAATTAGGAAGAGGTGCAAGTAAGAGAGACCCAGATGTTCTCAAGAAGGTCGCTGCTGGTGGTAGATCAGGCCAACGGCATGGTCAAGGTCTAAAAGGAGGAGGGATTGCTGCTGCTAGTGCTGATAGATCAGCACATGTTGCAGCCAGANGTGTTAAAAAACCTGTACCAAGCAGTTCTGGGGAAAGGTCAACGGCAAGAGTTAGCCCAGACTATGCGGATAGATTGAAAACGCAAGCTCACATGAGGAAATATGGTTCGAAATCTGGAGCTTCTCCCGACGAAGGAGGAGGTCCAAGACCTAAAGCAGGAAGACAGACTCCAGGTAAGCTTGGACAGCAAAGACGCGCTCAATTACAACTAACTTCTACTGAATACCACAGATTCGGATCTTTATTAGCAGAAATACTACAGTAAAATGTCATTCATAAAAAGATTACTTGCAGAGTTCACAGGTGAGTTAGAAGCATCTATGACTAAGAAACCGTCAGCACAGGGTGGACTTGGCGTGAGAATATCACGGCATTATTCAAGAGAGTTTCTTGCTGGACTAGCGCAACAGAAAGGGTACGCAAGAGCTATGAAGCACGGTGCGACTAGTCGTTCGAAAGGGAAATCTGCTGAATCTGCTTCTGGAGGAAGACGGGCTGCTGATGCTCCAGAAACTAATACTCAATCAACTAGGACAAGACCAGCTAGACCAGCTAGACCAGCTAGACCAGCTAGGACAAGACCAGCTAGATCAGCACGAACACGAAAGAAACCCTCTAAAAATGATGATGACAAGTAACTCATACATTTTTAAAAAAAAATACAATTTTGTATATTAAACTAATAGATAATAATGAACCTAGGAGAACTATTTATGAATGATATAAAGAATATTGCCGATATTCTACCTGAAGGATTAAACGAATCTACCGTCGAAGCTATTTTCGAGATGGTAGATTCTACTATAAACGAACAAGTAGAAGAGAAGATCGGTTTGTTGGAGGCTAAGGTTAATGCCTATCTCCGTAATAAAATTGACCAACTTAAAGATCAAGCTTTTACCGAGCTTTCCGAAGAAAGCGAAGTCTTCCGTAATGCAAGACTTTTTGAGTCGGTAAGAACTTTAATGGCTCTTGAGCTAAGTGACAGTGATGAAGAGAATGCTCTTTCTGAAATGACCAGTCAGCATGGTGAATTACAGGAAGAGTTTAGCGTTCTTGATGAACAAGTAGACGCACTCGTTAATGAGAATGAAAAACTTCAAGGAACTATCAAAGTTCTTGGAAGTAAATTATCTCTCACCGAACAATCTGTCAGTGAACTTGAGGGGCAAAATTTCCAACTTCTTGAAGAGGTTGAAAACTTAGAGGCTTCTAAGGAGGAGGCATTTGTCTCATCGGAAAAAGCTATCGTTGTATCTCAAGCTGATAGAGAGATTAACGAAGAAAGAGTTCATTCCAATAATGAATTTTTAACGGATGAGGTCATGAAGTTCATGCCCTTCTCTCAATCTTAATATAAGGATAAATTAATATGGATGTAATGCATCAAACTGATGATACGCTTGTCCAGAAGTGGGAGCCTGTGCTTGAGGGTATTGATAATGACTATACCCGTAGAGTGACTGCACAACTTCTTGAAAACCAAGCTAAATCAATCGTTGAAGATAAACTTAACATGAATGAGGCTATTTCCGCTGCGACCACTACAACTGGTCAACTCGGAACTTTCCAAAAATTTGCGTTTCCCTTAGTTCGTCGGGTTTACCCGAAACTTTTAGCTAACCAACTGGTTGGCGTTCAGCCCATGCAGGGACCTGTTTCTCAGGTCTTTTATCTGGGTAACGACCGTGCTTCTGGTACTGACATTCAAACTGTCTACAGCAAGTTCAACCTGACCTACAGAGGTCTGACTGCTTCTGATATTGGTTCTGTGTCTGCTGGTGCCCTTGGAACCCAAGGAGATGCTAACGCTGGATGGCCCGGTACTTTCGGTGTTACTGGTACGCGAGGAACTTCCAATGGTCTTGACGGCGATCAAGCTCAAAGCGGTTTCGATGTGTCCAATGTTCTGGCTGCTGGCCCGAGTGGTAGTGAGCCCTTCTTTGGTACTGGTGCTGGCTCTGGGACGATGGGTGGTCAAATTGCTGCCTTCCCCAACGCTAATGCTGTGATGGGTTATAACCTNTCTGGTGGTGAGCGTCTGAGTGGTACGGGTATTCCTGAAATGACCTTCCACATCGAGCAGGAAGCTGTTGTGGCTAACACTCGTAAGATGAGAGCCCTTTGGACTCTTGAGGCTTCTCAAGACCTTAAGGCTTATCACAACCTTGATCTTGAGCGTGAGCTTACGGATCTTCTTTCGAAGGAACTTCAGCTTGAGATCGACCGTGAACTCATTGAAGATCTTCGCATGATTGCTTACGGTCGTCACAAGACGAACGAAGGTGGTGTTGATCTGAGATTAACTGACAATGATTACATTGATCTTGGTAACAGAGGTAATGGAGTATTCCCTGGCTTGGATAGTGCTGCTGGAGCAACTCAGTTTGTTCCTGCTCAGTTTACTTACGACTTCAATGGAGCCCAAGGTACGGGAACAGATACTGCGCTTGGTGCTACGAAGCAAGCCTCTAATGTTTTCGTGATTGATTTTAGTCAGTCTTCTCTTAGCCTTTATCCTCGTCATGTTGGCGAAGTGTATGCTAACTTGCTGGCGATTATTAACCTCGCTTCGCAAGATATTTACCGCACCACTATGCGTGGTCCTGGTAATTGGCTCCTCACCTCTCCTCTCGTTGCTTCTCTCTTAGAGAGTGCTTCGAAGCTTGAGGGTGGTGTGCAACCTGCTGATGGTCCTACCAATATTGGTAGAAACTCTATTGAGTATAAAGGCAAGTTTATGGGTCGCTACGACCTGTATGTTGATCCNATGTATCCTACGGATGAAATTCTCGTCGGTTACAAAGGTGCTAATGCGATGGATTCTGGGTATTGCTATTGCCCCTATATCCCTCTCCAGCAACTGCCTACCATTGTTGACCCAGAGACCTTCCAGCCCAGGAAGGGTATCTTAACTCGCTACGGTAAAGTTACTATTGAACCGTACAACCGATTCTATAGAATCGTGCGTATTATTGGTCCTACGAGTAACTACCTGTTCTCACCGTTCGCTCAGAATACGACGAACCTGGGAACTGCGGGTGACTGATTTAAATTAATTTAAATTAACATGAGGGTCAGAAGAAATTTTGTTCTTCTGGCCCTCATTCACTTCCTATATACAATAGGGTATTCATGTATAAATATAAAAGTAAATGTAGATGGAATATGCTTATTCATTTGGAGAATGAGATTATTGAGATTCGCCCAGGTGAATTATTTGAATCAAAAACTTTTGTGAACTCTAGATACTTACAAGTACTTAGCAGTCCTATAGTAAAAAAGAAAGGTCGGCCAAAAAAGAAAGTAGTAAAAGAAAATAAGGAAGAATTAAATGGCAGCAGCAGCTAGAGTTGATCCCAGATTGTTAGGGTATGGAGATACCTTTGGTTCCTATGGAGGTAGGGACTTGGGGGATACAGATATATTTTCTACAGCCATTGATAGCTCTAAACTTAATACAGGAACTCTATCAGATCCAGTAGAACTAACTAGATTTGAAACTACTATTAGAGATTTTATTCTTGCTCGTTTAGGGCATCCAGTTGTTAGAGTAGAGCTAACAGATTTTCAAGTTAAGACTGCAATAGATGAAGCGATAACTAACCTAGATTATCATGCTCCCTTTTGGTGCGAACAACAGGCTGCATTTGAATGTTCCGCAGGACAAAACAGGTACTTACTTCCGATGCACATAGCTAACAACCTTAGTTATGTGGTATATAAGAAATCTTTATTGAGCATTCAGAACATGACAGGAACCTTGGAGTATGATTTCTTTATTAAATACTTCCAAGACAACTTCTTATTCAGTAACTTTAGTATCTCAGACTTCTACCTGTTACAACAGAGTCTAGAGACAATGAGAAAGGTTTTAGGTCAGGAAGGAGCTTGGGATGTTATTAATGGCAATGTTCTACAGCTATACCCCACTCCTGTACAGAACAATCAGACCTGTATTCTAGTTTACAGAGCTTTGGATGCAGGAACCTTACATCCTTACTACAAGAACTGGATTCAAAGATTTGCTTTAGCTGTGTCTAAAGGAATTCTTGGAGAGGTAAGAGGGAAATATAAAACACTGCCTTCCCCTGGTGGAGGGGCAGCATTAAATGGACAAGCTCTGTCAGATCAGAGTGTAAAAGAAAAAGAAACTCTCAAAGAAGAACTTCTTTTCGAAATTGAAGAACCACCAGTGTTCACGATGTATTAGGAAAGTATTATGAAAAATTTTAAAAAAAGAAAGTTGAATGAGGCTAAACGCAGCCATCCGAGCCTGTACAGCAGAGAGGAGCCCGAAAGTGTGGCTAGTGATGAGCGGGAACGAGAAGCGGGAGGACCTCACCACTCCGAAAAGGATGCTGAAGCGGCTAGAGGAGGGGATTATCCAGACAAGGAATTTTGGGACAAGGCAAGACTAAAGAGGAACCTGAAAAGGGCTACTACTAGAAAGAGAAGGAAATTACAAGGATCAAAGCCAGGAACTAGGAAGAGAGTATTAGCTCAAGTAGCCGCTAGTAGTGGATCAAAAAGAGCGAAGAAAGCTCTAAAGGACAGCACTGAATATCACAGACTAGGATATGTTCTAGCCGAAGCTTTAAGAGTTGAGGATGAAGAGCCTAGAAGCTCTAACGCTTATGTAAGAAAATTAGCAGAAAGCAGATATGGTCGAGAACAAAATAAATTTAGGCGCAATCCTACAACTGCTGAGTCTAGGGATGCAACCGTAAGGGGGATTAAGAAAAGAAGGAGCCGAGCAGAACAGAAAGCTAATGACGACAAAAAAAAGAAAGATATAGCATTAGCATCCGTAGCTGCTGGTAGTGGATCTAAAAAGGCAGCAGCAAATTTAAAGAGACTACAAAAAGACGATNAGTAAATGGNTAAAAAAAATTGGAAAGTAACGACTAAATTACCTGAGCTTCCTGACCTTGATGGTGAGGAGAGTATTCTTAGTCTATTTGATCAGAACAACGCTGACATAAATCTTTTCAATTTGGTTGACGATGAGATGATTCGTCTTGGTGGATCTAAGTTTTACTTCTATAAGTACTATCAGTCTGATGATTTTGATGAAGTATACATGGAATCTAGGAATAAGCCTATAGCTAAAACTCCTCTCATTGTGCATGGTCACTATGAGCCTGTATCCTTAAGTGAGAACCTGACCCAGTTCGGTATCGAGCTAACAAATGATCAGCTTTTCACCTTTAATAAGAGCTACATTGAACGCAAGCTTGGTAGGGCCGTAATACCTGGGGATGTGGTCAAACCTGAATTCCAGGAGCAAAATTATGAGATTTTCGAGGTTGTTGAGGACAGTTTCGAGGCTTACGGGGTATACCACCTAGTCTGCTCTGCTAAACTCCTTCGTGACGCTCCTGATGTGCAAGATCAACCTCTCACTAAAGTTAGTGATGAGCTAGGAGGCTATGGGGGTGGCATAGATGAGTTCTAAGATTTCAGTATGGAAACAAATTTCTGTACCTTATTCTCCCCCGTCCACCAACCCTATGGAATCAGGGGCAGTAGGCTTTACCACTACTACAACTAAATTATTAACTGCTATCGGAATTTCTCAGTATGATTTGGCGGGAAATTATCAAGGAGACTATTTAAAAACAGTAGGCCAAGATTCCCTTATATCTTTCCAGGGAAAAATGGTTAATGATCCATTCATAGAGTCTACTTGGACAATGCGTGTTTCTGGGGAGCCTTCTTTTATTGCTTCAGGGGGTGGCTTTTATAATTTTCCAGTAGGCACAGTATCGGCTACACAGTCAGGATTCAATGTAGCATATGGAAATCCTATTACAGTATATGGCCCCTCTTATGGAGGATCGTTATCATTTACTTTAGATTCAGATAATGTCATTATCTCAGAAGACGCTACCTTATCTGCTATAACCAGTAGGAGTGAGCAATGGAATACTAGAGAGGGAGATATTAGAAAAAAAATGTATCGAATGACACAAGCTGAAAATAATATCTCCTTTATATATAAAGAATTACTTAGGAGCATGATAGCCTCCTTTAGTGAGTTAGGTTACATAAGTTCAGAAGAGAATTTTATAAAAATTAAGTGTGTTCATGCAAATGCGGAAAGAACTATAGCTAAATTAAAACAGGATAATAACATTATTCTTCCTATTGTTTCTATATCTCAAACTATTTCTAATAATAATAAAAATAGAAGAAGAGCAGAGAATGTTCTGGTACAAGAGAAGTACTGGGACGAAGAGAAGAATAGAGCTTTTAGGGTCCTTAGTTTTGCTCCGAGAGCAGTAGATGTTATGTACCAATTAAATATTTGGACTAAATACATGTCTGACATGGACCAAATTTTAGAGCAAGTAAGACTTAAATTCAATCCTGATATGGAAGTTCCTACAAAGTATTCTACTCTAATGAAAGCTTACATTGATACTGAGGAGGATTCAGGTAAGCTTACTGCTGAAGATAAAGAGGATAGAATTATACAGAAAACAATAAACATTGTTGTTGAAGCATATATTCCCAGCCCTAAATTTCTAGTAACTTCTAGTGGGAAAATAGAAAAATTCTTGATAGGATGTTAATGTAATGCCAGGAGTTGAACGAAAAGGGGATCTTGCTAGTTGTGGAGATGCCAATACTGGATCTACTACAGTATTTGCAAATGGTAAAGGAATAACCAGGGTAGGGATAGATACAGCGGGTGGGCTGATTAATGGAGGAAGCGATAGTGTTTTTGTAGAGGGATACAAAGTTTCTTTACCTGGGGATTTAATTGATACTCACGGGCCTGATGGTTCTCACGCAGCCGAGACTACTGAGAATGAAAGCCAAGATGTTTTATGTGGTGATGGTGGGGATCCTGCGCCTGATCTTGATCTTACCCTTGACGCAATTGGTGGTGGTGGTCCGTATTACACAAATACAAAGAACCCTCCAGGATCGGGTAGTAATCAGAACTGTTGGTGGTACACGGGAGATGTTACCTTTTCCTATACAGTAACTAACAATAGTAGTGTACCTGTGGGACCGTTTAATATTGGGTTATGGGAAATGGATTGGTTTACAAATATAGGTCAGACTTTTTACTGGGTTAGGGGTGATGATGGAAAATACGACGGAAAGTGGCCTATTTTGAGAGGTGAAGTACGGCAAGGAGTTATACCTGCGGGAGCGCAAGTTACTGGAACGCTAGTATTACCTAGTGATCCCCAGACTGATAAGCCAGGAATAGTTCCCCCACATGATCTAGGAATTCTCAATCCTCACTGGTCGATTGTAACATCCTCCCACCCCCGTGGATTTACTATGCATGCAGATATAGATAAGGAAGTAAAAGAAACTGATGAAAAGAATTCGGTTCCTGTGATTGAGGTCGGTGCTATCTACGATGCAAATGGCTGCACTTAAAGCACGGTATAAAAAAAGTTCTCAAAAAAAGTGAACTCGTTGGGTAGATAATAAGGAGATAAAGATATGAAACTAGTTAAAAATGATAGCCTTCAGGCATTCACCATTTATTTTGGTACGGAAAAGGGTAATAGAGAAAAGTGGATGCAGCCAGGAGAAAGTATTGTAGTGCCTGATCACTATATCACAGAACAAATTCAAACTCTTCACAGACGAAGAATATTTAAGATTTCAAACGCTTAGGAGAATAAATTATGCCTAATTATGTAAGCCCAGGTGTCTACACCATAGAAAAAGATATTTCGGATTATACTCCGTCAATTAATACTTCAATCGTTGGTTTGGTTGGCTTTGCCAGCAAAGGACCAACGAACAAAGCTACTCTTATTACTAACCAAAACAGCTTGGTTCGTACCTTCGGTAAGCCTTATGAGTCTATTCCAGGCCAAGCATTGGAAGGCGCATTAGAAATTTTAGAGCAAACGAACACGCTGTATTTCATTCGTGCTGTAACCTCTACCGCTGCCGATGCCTCTGCTACAATGACTATGGGAACTTGCCCCTCCATAATTGTTTCAGGAGGCTCTGATGCAACTAAAGGATGGGGACTTGATGCTGCTTTAACTCTTAGGATTCAAGTATATGATAATGCAGGTACTGCCCAATTTACCGCACCAGGAAAAGACTTTACCATCCCCACAAGTACCGCAGTTTCTGGTCAAGCGGAAGCTATTAGAAAGATTGTTGGTGGAGGATTAGACGCAGATAAAGTGGGCGTTTTTGATGGAGGAGATGGCTACGCGGGATTGGGATTGTCTGGAGCTATCGTAGGAGCCTTTGCTGGTTCTGGTGCTTACATAGGGGTTTCCGCTTGTAGTGGCACTTCTTTTGATGAATCTAAAGGAGCTTCAGCATTGTGCCCTGTAAGTGCAGCAGGATCGACTGGCGCAAGTTATGGTGCTAGTGGAGAGCTTGGAGCAGGGGTTTTAGCTTCTGCTTGTAGGGCTTACGGTGCCTCTTTTGAGAAAACTGGAACGAACTCTGCCGCATATAGTATAGTTTCCTTGTATGAGGGGGCTGGTTATAATGGAGGCACTACTACTGGTGGAGATACTAGTGGAAATTCCATTACAGTTAATGGTCTAGGAAGTCAAAACTTTAGTGTTGTAGTTAATCAAGATGGTGTGGCTGATGAAACATTTAAAACGAGCTTTGTTGGATCAGGTGCCTTTATTGAAGATGTAATTAACACTGGAGAAACTAACCTTAAATCTGATACTATTAAGGGTAACTTATTCAAAGATGATGCTGACGCTACGGCTGCGGAATTAACTAATTTTGATGTTGCAACTAATACCCTGATGGGAACGACCAGTTTCCAGATGACGGATCAGTTCTTACTTCCAAACGACAATCCAACAGGAGCAGGTACTGCTACTGCAAATACTACTATTGCAACAAATGGTGGTAGGTGGAATAAGTTAGTTCAAAATACTGGTGAGAGTATGACTGGTGGTGATAATGGAACAGGAAGTACTGCTGCCAATACCACAGCCCTTATTGGAGATTCTTCTGTTGATCCCAAGACGGGAATGCAATCACTTGATGATGATGTTCTTAANATTGGAATCGTAGCTGTCCCAGGTATTTANACGGAAAGTGTTCAGAATAACCTGATAACTTTGGCAGAGAGTACTCAAAACTTTATGGCTTTGGTTTCTCCCCCCTATGGAATTGGAACTGTACAAGATGCTATTGATTGGACTAATGGAAAGTCTTCTAGCACAGCAGGGTCTAGAACTTCAGCAATTACTAGCTCTTATGCAGCGATCTACTTCCCCCATGTTAAGGTCTACAGCGTGTTTGATGCTAAGGATAGATGGTTAGATCCTGCAATCTTTGGGGCCAGACAAATGGCATATACTGACGGTGTTTCGGATAGCTGGTTTGCTCCTGCGGGATTCCGTAGAGGTAGACTCACTAAGCCTTCGGAGGTAGAAGTCAAACTGAACCAGGGCGATAGAGATACCATGTATAGTGGAGGCAATGTGGTTAATCCCATCGTGTCCTTCCCACAACAAGGTATAACTATCTTTGGGCAGCGTACTGCACAAAGGAACCCCACTGCTCTAGACAGAATTAACATTCGTAGATTGATGATTTACATCCGTAAAGTTATCGTCTCTAGTGCAAGAAGATTTGTGTTTGAGCCCAACGATGAATTTACTTGGTCTCAAATAGAAGCTTTGATCAATCCTTTCATGGACGACATTCGTAGACGGCGCGGGATAACAGAATTCCGTGTTGTTTGTGATGCGACAGTAAATACTCCAGTAAGAATTGATAGAAACGAACTTTGGTGTAAAGTTATTGTCAAGCCTACTAAGACGGCAGAAATGATTATCTTCGAAATTAATCTTACTAATCAGTCGGCTAATTTAGGAAACATATAGGAAATTAATTATGGCGCAATCATATTATAAAAATTATTACGGGAGAAACTTCACTCCTGGTCAGGGTCTACCCCTAATTTCTACTGATTTAGATTCAGTTAGAACATATCAGTTTGAAATTCACTTTTTGGGATTACCTTCTGATGTAACTGGAGAAACNGACCTCACCCTTGCTGCTAAAAAGATTACTGGGTTGGAGATGGCTTCNGAGCCCATCGTAATTGATAGAGTTAATGACAAGATCCACTATCCTGGCAAGGTTACTCCTGGAGACTTAGTAGTTACTTTTGATAACTTGTATCTTAGAGAAACTGCTAGTGATCTATGGAGATACTTTAAGCATACCTACGATCCCATTACTGGTGAAATGAGTAAGAGTTCTCAGCCTGGAGGGGGGTTAGGAAACACCTTTAAGGCTGCAAAGGCTGAAATTGTTATGCTTGATAATACTATGGTGCCTCACTCTACTGTAGAAGTTTATGGCGTTTGGCCTACTAAGTGGGCAGCATCTGAATTTAACTATGCAACCAACGATTTCCACACTATAGATGTGACCTTCAAGTACGATTTCATGAATCAGTTCAACTACTCTAACCCCTGAGAGTTAAGTAGTGAAAATACTTAGGCTCAGTCTATATATAAATGGGCTGGGCCTAATTTTTCTTAGGGCTATAATATAATATGGACTATTTTAATGAGTTATTAGAAAGCTACAATAAGCTTAAAAAGAGGACTTTTAAGCTGGAATATATTAGTGAGGCTGAAGCTAAAGCTAAACCAAAAGCTAAACCAAAAGCCAAGAAGAAGGAGACACAAGAGGAGACACCTCCACCCCCAAGTGATCTTGCCTTTGAGGATGGGGCGACTATAGCAAATAATGCGATTAATGCAGCCACAGCAGACGCTGTTCCAGTAATGGGTGTAAATGGAAAGCCTACGGAGATGTCTATTTATAGAAACCCCCAAGGGGATGTAGTTGTAGTAAATTTATACGGTGGAGAGAAAAGCGGGAAGGGGACTGTACAAATGGGAGGTAGCCCAAAACTTACTGCGGCTGGANAGGTTACTGAAACTGCCCAAGCAAAATACGATAAAGATGTACAGAAAGCAGCAGGACGAAAGCAGGATTTTATTGAAAAGCTATCAGGAGATGGAGAAGGGGGTAGTGATCCAGATAGTGAGGATGAGGCCACTAAAAGAAAGAGAGAAGAACAACAAGCCATCGCAGACTTTGAGGCAAAAGCCGCAGCAGAAATTGGGGGGGCTTGGAGACTTAATAGAGTAAAGGAAATAGAAGACGATGGTTGGATGGTAGATGGAGAATCTATTGCTGTACAAGTAGAAGGGAGGGGGGAGAAGAATGCTACCTTAAACCATACTCAAACACTCCTCGCAGCACAAGGAATAGCACAAGAAGAATATGATGCATCTCTAAAAACTAATAACCCCGCTGTATCTCATACTGAAGAATCAGAGTACTTACAACAAATGAAATTTGTGGACAGTTTTTGTAGAGACCAAATAAATTCTTCCGAGAATGATAATTTAAAAGCACAATGGGATAATATTTGTAAAAATCCAATCAGTTATATTGCAGGATCTACAGTTGGAAGTTTAGAATATAAACTTGCTAATGGGGATAGTACTTTTTGTCTAGATGATAAAGGAAAAATAGATACAGCAGGTAAGTGTAAAATAAGTGCTGGATTAAGATCGGAAGCGGTAGAAGCTAATTCACAACTTCTAAGTTTTTTAGCTCCTGCTTCGGAGGCAGAGGCAGATAGGTGTGAGACAATTCTAACTAGGGTAGGATTACATGGAAGAGGAAGTAAGGAAAAATTAATATTCTTTGGGGAGATGGGAGCGGATACTAGCATTCCTTCTGAGGGAGTAGTTATTACTCCAAACCCCCTTCAGAGATTTGCTTTAGAAAAATTAAGATCAGAGTGCCCAGACACGGACTGGACCCCAGACATTGCTAGTGGGGAAAAAGGAGATGAGGTTAGTCCTCTTAGACAAGTATTAAATCTATCTATTGGACAGAATGATAAGAATGCTATCAAAGGTACTCTTTATGAGAGAGTCCCCCAAATATCTATTTTACTTCGAAGAATGAGAGAAGCCTATGATGCTGCAAACGGAGATACAAAAGATACAAAATACCAAAAGATCCATCAAGAGCTAACAGAGTTTATTCAAGAAACTATTCTTGAAAAGGACACTCCTATGCTTGAACAGATAATGAATAATTCCTTAGAGCGAGGAGGATCAGTAGATATGCAATCTTACATGGATGCAGAACAAGCTGCTGAGATGTATGGTATAGCTACAAGCAGAGAAAAACTAAAAATTTGGATACTGTCGGAAGCAAAGGCTATGGATCAATGGCTAGGAAGTATTGAGGGAGTAGTAGGTACAGTCCACCTAGGACTACAGCCTCGTACTGGAGCAAGGGCAGATAATGCTCTTTTATTTATAGATCCAGATCAGGCTGCTGTGGCTGCCAAAGATAGTCGATCTTCGGTACAACCTACAACTTACGACGATATCATTAATAATGCTACACCAAAATCTAAAATTTCGGTACAAAAGAGATTGGATGATTTAAATATAAAACCAGGGCAACAAGTCTACCTTATGCCCTTCGGTCAAAAGAGGATGGANAAGGCTGGNAATACTAAAGCAGGGGAAATTAATACTGAGGCTGTACGAGATGGATACTTCAGACAAGATTCTACTGACCCNACCCCAGGATTCTTTACTGGAATAAGAGAAGTACAAGGATTCGGTCCTGAAGTAGATGAAAATGGAGTTGAAGATTCAGATTTTGCAGCAATGTTACAGTATAATGATGAATTAGAAACGGAAGTTTCTCATGCAACTGCTGGGTTTGCAGAAACTACAACCTATGTNGATAAAAACGGAAAAGTCAAAATTGCTACGCCTGAACAACACTTAAAAATGGCTAGTGAAATTATTACTGGAAAATTAAGCTGGGCCGCACTGATGAAAAGTAAATTTGCTANNCTATTTTTTATTAATGGGAAGAGNAGAAAGTATTCTGATAGANTAGTCCAAGAAAGAGTTCAAGAAGGCATGGAAAGAGAAGCTAGATTTCGGGCATTAAAAAGAGATTTAAATGATCCAAATAAAAAAGATATGGTTGAGAACTACCTTATTAGAAATTTACTAATATGTGGGTACAATGAATCTGAGATGGCTCAAATTAAGGGGACCAATGATGGTAAAGTTATTGGCTGGTCTCAAAATGAGCCTATGAGAGCTATAGCAGATGCGCGAGGAGCTATAGATAAAGATGGGAATCCTAGATTAGAGATAAGTATAGAAGGCGATACAGCCACTTATATAGTAGATGGGCAAAAAGTAATGACTTGGAGCCAAGAAGGTACTTGGTCAGGAACTAAAGGAACTGAGAGTCAGCAACGCCAAACTAGATCTCAAGCTAAATTCGCAGATGAATATGTTTCATCCCCAAAGAGAAATTTCGTAACAGATAAAAGAGGGGAAATTATTGTGAAAGAGGAAGGTCTTTTATTTCAGTTCTTAGCAGGACAACAAAGATTATTAGAGAGATTACTTACTCCAACCAGCATGAGTCAGCTTCTTTAAGTAGATCATCAAATAAATATACTCTATATACTTTCCCCTCTTTATATATTTCTATGAAGTTAGTGGCTTGATAGGGGATATTTGAGGGTACTATAGCTAGTGTAGGGTGTCTATCCTGCTTGAAGATGACCATCGGAATCTTGTCGCACTTGTCCGAATCTTTTTGACATTGATCTATAAATTTCCAGGTGTCTGAACTATAATTATATAGACTATATAAGTTTTCCTTATTGTATCCTTTTTTACACTCTATACAATATTTAAATTTAATAGGTGTTATTAGATCTCCATATATTTTTAAGTAGTCAGGTAGAGTATGCGTAGTGGCGAATGCACCAGATCCAGGAGTTCTTGAAAATTCTGTGGTGTTGAATCTATTATTAAGTAGCTTGGCTATCTGCCGTTCAAAGGTGCTGCCCTTAGCTCTACTGTTAACCTTCTTTTTCTTTTTTAGCTTAGAAAAATCATAATTGTCTTCCATATTGTAATCCTCAGTCTATAATAGTAAAATGAATAGCACCCAAACTGCAATAAGAATTGATGTTGACGCTTGGAAAATAAAAATTCGTGAACGGAGAAACAATCGTATGAGACTACAAATAAATTTATCTAAGGACGAGGCTATTGCCTTCAAGAACTTTGCTTCNGTCTGTAANCCAGANGAAGTATCAGATGAGGACTTCCTCAAAACTGTATTCCTTACAGGAATTGAAGGAATGAACAAGCAGCTTGCTGATTTGGTACAGAAGTATGCAAAAGAAAATAAAGAAGACCTTGCATCGTCTGGGATTACTGTCCTTGAAGGAGATGACGGAGAAATTAAACTAGCTTCGACTGAAGACTTGGAGCAAGCCGTTTCTGGCGCAGGAACTATAGAAGANTCGGTATTACATGATAACGCTATTCGTAAACACACTAATAAGAAATAATTATGTTTCAATTACGCTTTCTCGATAAAGAGAATGAACTTAATAAAATTATAAAAAGAAATAAACGAGATAGAAATAATATAAGCATCTTGTTCATTTCTTTGTGGGACCAGCACTCGGAAAAACTTATTGAAAAACTGAAGAAGAGGTATGAAGGTAGAGAGCGAGGAGAACCTCTCTACATAGTGGATAGTTTTAATATGCCCCACAGCTTTGTTATATATGAGACTAATAAAGTTCCTCATTTGGTTCAGCTAAGGCGCGACTTCACCTATTCAGAAGATTACTTACCTATGGTGATGAAATCTCTGCGCGTCTATAAAGATTGATTGTTATCGTTTTTATACTTTTCAATATAATTTTCGATCTTTTGTTTGTATTTCTTTTCTCTAGTGTAAAGTAATTTTAGATTATTTACTACAATGGTAGTAAAGTAATTAAATGCTGTGCCTTTTCGAGGTTTAAAATTCTTTACCGTCTTTAGGACTAGAGCGAAGCAATCTTGTTTCGCATCATCAGGGTCAACTTTGAATCTAAATGATTCTATTATGTTCGTAATCAGAAGATCAAATAAAGAAACTAGCTCTTCCTCGTAATTTTCTGGGTCTTGCTGGTATGATATAATGATACGCTCAAATTCTTTGTTGTTGATGTAATGATTTTTCATACCCTATCATAGTATGTTTGATTTAGATAATTTATATTCCGATCATAAACTTAAGGGAGAGAATCCTCTTTGTGAAGGGTGTACTATCCTTTCTAAGAATAAACCTTGTAATTCTATCATGGATTATGAGCAGTTGGATGAATGTCCAGCACTCTTTTTATCGGACTCTCTTAAATATAAGTTTGGAGGAACCTTTCCATTCTTGAAGGCCGAACTAAATCTAATAAAGGAAGCATATAAAGAGCCTTTTATATGTGCAGCGTCTGTAAAATGTCCTGATACTAGAGAAGCAGACATGACCCCAGACAATATGAAAATATGTCGCGTACACTTAGAGGCTACCATTGATAAGGTAAAGCCTAAACTAGTGTTCCCTTGTGGGAACTTAGCCATGAAGATGCTGATCAAGAAGAGTGGCATCACAAACAAGAGAGGAAAATCTT
>JGI25134J35505_10000301_pt1 | contig 19489 bp, 38 predicted proteins | sample ETNvirnome_6_100_FD_35505 | JGI IMG/M metagenome (IMG submission 35505) | reverse complement strand
GGGTGCCTAAGCCGCCATCGCCATTTCAACTGTTTCGCCAGTTAGTCGTGACCTTCCTTATACCCTTATCATTGTGTCAATTCCAGTCACCCCCATATTGTGTAAATCTTTTAGTGGAGGTGGAGGGTATCGAACCCTCGTCCAGCAATGCAGCTAATATAAGTACTAGCGGTCATTAATAAATATCACTTAGCAAGTAAGATTTTAGTTAAATTTTTATGTTTCTGATAGAATAGATTTAGATCTATTATATCGTCTTTGCTAATATTCCCTGTAGTAGAATATTTCATCTTGTAATTAAATACTGATGCTTTATCTACTCTGAACTCGTTTGTATCAAAGTTCTTCTTACCATCTGATAATTTTATATTAACAGAAATAAGTGCTAATATTTTATCAAACTTTTCTACTGTGAGTTTTGATAGACTATTAGGGTCTATTTTTTCAACAGAAGAAATGATATCTAAAATAGTTTTCTGAATATCAGAATTAGGCTTTTGGGGGTTTTCCATTTGTCTTTTTGCCATAATACTTTTTCTTTGTCCACTTCTTCGGTTTAGGTTTTCTTACTATTTCTTCCTTCAGTAATTTGTTCTTGACCATTGTATCAGCAAGTAGCTCGTTTAAATCTATACCTTTCTTTCTCATGTATATGTATACAATTATACCGCCTACCAATAATCCTATTACGAATGTTAATAATTCTGTCATATCTGTCTCCTTTAAGTTTAGTGAGTAGCTTTCGCTTTGCTAACTCTATAATTATCAGGGGTTCCGCTATTCTCATTTAACATACCTATTCTACTAGCTACGTTATATCTATGCTTTGCATCTTCCAATTCTTCAGCAATTCTATTTGCTTCAGAAAACGTTATATCAACTTTCATAGTACCAATACACAGTGTACCAATTATAGGTTGAGATGCAGGTGGAATTGCATTTGTTGCTTTACTACCTTTTGCAAGTTCTATTTTAATAGATCCCCAATTTTTTCCATACCGACCTGGCTCGAATGGTTTCCTTTGATTATGTTTAATAGGAAGCTGATTGCCTGGTCCTTCTCTACGAAACTTTTTATTGTGCTTTTGCATGTTTAATTTTTTTTAATGTTAGCCTACTATTTAGGGTATCGGCATATCCCTTTTATTAAACACAGTGTGTGTTGTGTAATTCTTTGAATTATATAATAAATAATTGTTTTTATTTAATTATGATAGTATGTTAGTTATTATGAAATAATAAATTATATGCTAATATAATTAAAAATATCGACATATCCAAATTTTTTGGGAGTTATTTTGAAAAAACCTTTAATCGTTTGGATCAACCCAACCGTTCTGCTTTTTTATTTGTACCAATAGAGAACATTTCTCATATTCCTCTGTTTCTATATAATGAGTTATTAAACGATCAATCATTCTATAAAACTTTTTTTTGGAACTAAAAAATTGTAATGGATCAATTTCATTAGCAATCAGCCTGAACCCTTCTTCCATTGCTATATGGTTGAAAACTTCTATCATGTGTGATATGTTAATATTGTCTCTATTCATTGTTATTATAAATATCTTTTACTAAATCCAAATGGAACCTTATTGGATAATCGTTATCATCTTCTATTATATAAAAAGATTTACCAGAAACCAATCCAACAGTAACTTCTTTATCAGCATAATCAAATGCACCATCTCTTTCAAACTCTGTCATATGCTTAATATGTTCTGTAGTTCTAATCAATACTTTATCACCAGGTCTAAGCTTCTTCTTACGCATTTTAAGAACGTCCGAGAAGATTACCGGGGGTATATAACTATGATCTATATCTTTAGGAAAGTCTGAGGTTTGGTTTATCAATTTACCATTGCGTCTTAATACGTTAACCAATCTGCTTGAAGGTATTATATTAGCAATCTCCAATATCTTCTTCCTAGTCGCTTGATAGGATCTATCAAGTAACTTTCCCAAATTTTCAATATCTTCAGTAGTTAGATGAGCTTTAACAGCTTGATCTAATAATAGTATTTCTTCTGTAGTCCAAGATCTAAACATCTGGTATAAGTATTTTGAGGACATCGTCCCAGTTCATAAATTTAGGATCAGTACCAAAGTGGATAAATTCGCCTTCAAAGTTTTCAGCACCATTCCAAAGATTGTCATCTATAAGAATATCTCCTTTTAGCAAACCTTTGTTATGGGTTAATATAATTTTCTTATATCCAAACTCTTTAAGATAGTGTTGTACCCATAATCTTTTATCTATCCAGCAAGATGGATTATCCCATGCTGCTGTGGATGCTATGTAAACCTCGTACTTCTCTGATAGTTTTTTGAAAGCTTCAATTGCCCCAGGCATTGGTTTTAAGTCTCTATAGAATCCTGGTATTCTATAAACCATGTCATGATATTTCATTAGTAAGTGCTTTGGTATTTTAGCTGCCTTACTATCAAAGTCGGCTAGGACACCGTCCATATCGATATAAAGTATTTTCTTATTCATTTATAAATTTTTAATTATTAACAATCTCTACCATTTTTGTAAATATGTTTTACAACTGGAAATCTCAAGGATGGTAGGCCCTCTTCGTTTATAGTTTCTTCAAAGTATTGTACAGTAATTGTTTTACCAATTAACCATTCTGGATTAGCATAGTATTTCATTCTTTGTTCTTTTGAAAACCCAGAACCAACTCCAACTCTATTTCCTTTATGCTCTATATAAACTTGAGATAAAAGAGTTCGTTTTACTTCTTTACTATTCTCTATAATTCTATGGTCTCCAAAATCTAAATCAACAACTACATATTCTGCATCATGCATTTTCTTTACCTTTAGAATATCATTAGAACGTTTACCTTTGTATTCACAATCTTTACGTATCATAATTCCTTCGTGACCAAGACTCTCTGCTTCATCTGCCCATTCTTGTAATACTTTAAAATCCGTAACCTTTTCAAATTGTAATGACTTAACAAAGTTAAAGTCGTATGTAGTATCATTACGTTCTGACAGAGTTCTTGTACCAGTACCAGAGTTGAATTCATCTAGAGTTAAGTAATCGAAAACTAAGTACATAGGGTTGGGGATTGTGTGGTCCTTCCTACGTATTTCTTTCATAATACCTTGGAATGATTCATTACCTCCGTCATCTAAAATACAAATCTCGCCATCCCATACAGTATTTGGTTTCATAATTGTTATAAGTTCTTCTTTCACTTTATCTAAAGTATCAAACTCTTTCCCCGCCCTAGAATGTAGCTTAACGTTACCAACTGAGTTGCAGATAGCAATGCATCTAACGCCATCGAGTTTTCTAGAAGCTAACCAAGTATCATTTTCAAAGTCAACATATTTAGGATCATACTTATTTGCCAATGCAATCTTAAACTCAGGTATTAATCCGGGAATAACTTTATTGATTAGTGAAGCATTAGCTCTTATTTGTAAATTCTTATCTATAATACAATAGACCAATTCCTTTGCCCATGGTGCAAGTGCAGAACAAAACCCATTTACCATACTGATTGCTTCATGTCCTGTAAAGGTTCTACGGTCTAGATGTTTTAATAAGCTGAATATAGTATCATGAGGACAATCAGTCGACAGATGTTTTAGATTCTTACAATTTTTACTTGTAACATAATACATCTTATAAGGATCCAACGTCCATTTCAAACATTCAGTTATAAACGGTACATCTCTATAACGTTCAATTATCTCTTTCTTCTTTAATGTTGACGTAGTACTCTTCATATCTTGTACGAAGAAGTCTAGCTGTTTCCAAGTATCTGCCATATTATATTTTTTAGTTAGAGCACTTGCGGGAATCGAACCCGCCACTAGTTTACTAGTATATAACCGTTAAGTGCAAAAGTTGTTAACAATCTAATATAAGTTATTAACAGCTTAATGCGATTTACTTAGTATTCTGGATTGGCATATGTTTCACGGTATACGTAAGATTTTTTCAATTCATTAATATAGACTAGAACTTGTTCTTCAGCTTCTAGTGATTCTTTTGAAACTTCATCACCATTGTACCATTGCCCAGTAACTGATGGTTCAGAATTAGCTCCGAAGTACCCTTTTGTATATTCAATGCATTCTCCTGTTTTAGGATTTTCAAATTGTAGATCTTTACCATAGTCTGAACCCTGGCATACAAAACCTAAATCTTCAAAATACTTTGTAACTAGCTTTGTAATAACTTTTGCTTGGTCTTTAACTGTTTGTCCCATTGTAATGTGATATTGATTTATAGTATAAATATAATAAAAATAAATGACTTATCCAAATATTTTGAATGACAATTTGGCAAATAACTATGACACCTTGTCACCCTTCATTTGATACTTATACCTATATATTAATTTACGATAAGAATGCCAGAGATACTATGAAGAAGCTGATCTTAATCGTTATACTGTTGTTCCCAATAAAGTCTTATGCCCAAACCTTTAAACCAATTCCATTCAACAATGGTACTGATAAACAACTGCATTGCTTAGGCACTTATGCAATGACCTATACTTCATATAAATACTTTGAACCAATCTACGGTAAGGAAAAAGCATTCTTCTATAGTTCATTACTATCATTCTCTGTAGGTGTTGTAAAAGAGGTATACGATCACTATGATCATAACGGATATGAAGCCGATGACGTCATAGCCAATGCAGCTGGTATAATACTCTTCAGATTTAGCATCGAATTTTAATTTCCCCCGCCCCCCATTTTAATATAAAACTTGGTACGCGGTTAAGGTATAGTATCGTAATCTAGGTCATCTATAGTTTGGCAGAGATAAAGAATACCATCTCTTCTAAAAACCATGTCTATATGATATAGGGTTCGTAGAACATCGACCCAACCATCTATCAAATTAAGCCGACTCTCAGGGAAAGTTCTCTTAACCTTATATAGCTTATCTTCTATCTGAACAACCCTATTATACATACTAAGAAGTAGCCTCTACCTTCGAGTGTCTAGTCCACATGGTATTAGCCTTCAGCATATCTTCTTTGGATAACCCTCCTGAATCTAGGCTAATATCACCTCCTTCTACTTCTTGCATTTTCATCCTTATCCAATCTACAGTGTCATCATATGTTTGCTGTGATGTATTATCTGTATCATTGTTCTGAACTCTTTTCAATAGCTTCTCCAGTAGATCTACCTGGTGCTGTCTTTTACTTTTTCTCATCTTGTCGTTTTTATATTAGTTCTAATTGTGTTATATCTGTTTTGCATACCCTGCTAATCGCAGGTGGCTTTTTAGCTAGATTCCACATAGGATTCATCTGAGCTTTTTTAAGTGCTTGTTTCTTTGAATAGGCATTTACCTCGAAATCATCGAAGTCGAAATCGTTATACCCTGGAACCCAGAATATCCCTTCCACCCTATATTGTTTCTTTTCTAACTTTCCCATATTCTTTATTTTTTAATGTATTCGTATATACGTGATGCGGATAATTCCATATGCTGAGCAATGTATCTAACTGTGTGCCCATCTTCATATAGTTTATTAGCTATCCTTGCTTTTTCTTTGGTTGATCTTTTTTTAATTGGTGTGTATTCCCTTTGTTTAGAATTCCAATTTTTACCTTGTGTCTTTTCCATGTTTACTGTCACTCTTTATTTAGTATAGTATTTTATTAAATGTTATTTATAATGGGATGAATGTTAAAGCCCCGGTAAAAATTTGGAGGCCAACATACAAACGGACTAACCCCCCTCCCGGGGGAGACCTTTTTTGCTGCTTACATTAAACTATTGCTTTTGGCAAATTCAGCGTGAAAGGTCTCCTCAATCACCACTACATGATTTTAGCTTGTTTGAGCATTTTTTATGTCATTTTCATCAAATAGCTCTTCTTCAGTGTTAAAGAGGTTTTCGTCTGTATTTGATGGTATGTACTTTTGAACCAATTGCTTGATAAATGTTCTTTCTGAGTCTAAACCACCGGCATCGTCGTATAATGGATAGATAGTAACCTCAGCTGATTCCTCGAGACTGAAGCCGTCGTAAACGAGGGATGCGAACTCTATAGAAGCTCTTGTTGATACTGATGTTGATATTCTTGGTATGTCTGTTTTGAGTTCATCCCTTGTTGCTGAAACTATTGAAGCAATATTTTTTAGAGTATCCTTATCTGCATCTGGATATAGCATGCATAATAGTGCTTCTTCTTTTTCTTGTGATAGTAACCCCATTTCGATTATAGTGAACCTGTCTAGTAGTGCTCTATCCATTACTCGTGTTGAGGTGTATTCATTACCTATGTTAGCTGTAGCTATGAATGTTACTCCCTTGGCTACTTTTACTGTAGGTGAGTCTGTTGCTTCATCCAGTCTTAAGTAACGTTGTGACTGATCTAGTACTGTCATCAGTATATTCCATGCTTCAGGGTGTGCTCTAGATAACTCATCCAGTAAGATAATGGCGTCCTCCGTTTGGATTGCCTTTACAAAGGTAGATTCTGAGAAGAAAGTACCGCTATCTTTACTGAAATGAGTATTACCAACGAGTGTTGATCTAGGGTCTTGAGTAGCTCCTAGGTTGAAGTAGTATTCAGGTCTATCCAATGAGTTAGCTAAAGCCTTAGCAGCCATAGTCTTACCAGAGCCAGCAGCCCCAGTCATCATTATATTCTTCCCCCTCATAGCGGAGCGTATTAGATACTTCCATTGGAGGTCCGGTAGCATAAGCATTGCCGGTCTTAGCTTAGTTGAATCCTTGTGTATAAAATTCATTAGGTTAACATGTTCTGTATTAACAGGTGCAACGTATTCATTCCAGAATGGAGTTAATTCCTCTGGAACTTTTTTGAAGTTGCTAACTTTTTGCGAGCTTGTACCAAATGATGATAGCTCACTCGTTATTTCGACGGATAGGTTAGATCCCTTCCGTAATGCTACTTTTGCCTTTTTGATAGCTAATGATTGATCAAAGCTAAACGTATTCTTACCAACTGAGCAGTTAACAGTTTCGGTAACATCGTTAATTTTTAAAATGTACTTCATGTAGTGAGGTGTTTGTTATTAATTATATACTAATATAAGACTTTTTTATGACTTATCCAAATAAAATGGCTGTAAGTTATTAACAATTATCAGTTAGTTATTAACATAGTTATTAACCTTTGTAATGTTGTTAACATTTGTAACGAGTTATAAACAGAGTCTATATGGCATGTGATCTTAACGTTTTCAGCCATACCATGTGATCTTAACGTTTTCAGGTTATATAGACTCTCATTCATATTAGCAGGGACATCCTATCTTAATTAACAGATAGTAGATTGCAAAGATTGCTCCTAGTGTAGCAGTTGTTAATAAGCATCCAATAATGTCATTCTTAGTCATGGTGTTGAGTATTAATTTGTATATATAAATATAATAAAAATAAACGACTTATCCAAATTATTTCAGTGACAATTTGTCCCAACTATATGACAATTTGACATGCGGGGTTTAAGGTATGTTAGGCCGTGTATAAGACAGTTTGCTTGCATGTGAGGTATGACTAAGGGCCCTGGCCAAAAGTTTATTAGCCGGGCTAAAAAGTACTTTCTCGGGGAACACAACCCAGCAGTTTTGTCAAATATAATACAATATAACTCTTAGTTCATCTATCACAATCTACCACTTTGTTCCACATAATAGGGCATTTAGTATAGTGTGGGTGTATTACTAACAACGTCCTTTATACTCGTCTTTTACATCTTCTTGTATAGTGGTTTGTCTAACACCTGTTGGTGCTAAACCTCCGGTTCGAGTATTACCTTTATTAGGTGTATACTCCTTACGTAGATACTCATTGATACGTGAGATTGATAGTCCCATTATCTTAGATATGTGACGTACTGAGCATCCTTCACCGAATAGCGAGATTGCTTGTCTTTCCTTAGCCTGTGTTTCTTCTTTCTTTACTGGCTGATGTTCTTGTTCTTTTGAATTCCAATTTGGCATTATTTATTTTCCTTTGATTGTTTATTATTAAATGCGATTATGTCTTCTTGTGTTGGATGTTCTATTCTTTCATTACCATAATCACCTTTCTTGCGTGATTTAATAACTCCTGTGTCGGGATTTCTTTCGTATATTCTTCCTACCTGATTTATCTTATCTCTATACTCTTTGCATAGCTTTCCGTCATTAGGTCCTTCCTCCATCTTATCAACAAATTCTATCAATAGTTCTAATTTTGTATTCATGTTATCGATCTTTCTATTCATGCTACTTAATTTTGATATTATCTTTTGTTCCATTTTCTTTTTATTTATACGGTGCTTGCACCTTAGTCGCGTACCAAGTTGTTTTTAATGCGCGGGGGTTATTTTTGAGGTGGTCCAATTATTGCTTCGCATTTACCCAATAGATTAACTACTGCTATGGCATCTGCTACTTTAATTGTTGCTTGTTGTGCTAATACATATAATATTCTTACTTCCTCTGGTGTTAATTGAGGAGGTTGTTGTTGTTTGTATTCAAATTCTTGTTCTGGTTGTTTAGTCTTTTTTGCCATTGTTTTCCTTTTTATTCTTCTTTTTTATATAAACCTATTATAACCTCTTCTGGAACTGATATGGTATAAGGTCTTCCATGAGGTTTTATATCATAGCCAATGATATTTTGATGGATAATCTTCCCGCTTAATTCTATGGTTCGCATAATTTTTAGCATTCCGTATCTTCCCATCTTCCCCTCTGGATGATCTATCATTTGGCCTTTTTGCATCCACCTTACTTCTTGTCCCGATCTGTATATAAATTCTGTTTTATGGTTCATTTCTTATTATTTTGTTAATACTATATATATTAATGCAATTATGATACCTATCCAGGCGCCAAATACTAATCTAGCTGAAGCATGATATTGTTTTTGACGTTTAGTTCGTTGCTGTTGATATTCTGTACCATCTTCTCTCTCAATTGTTGTAGGTGTTCCTTTCATTTCAAATAAAAACATTATCAAATACAGTATCACTAAGCCAATTGCATATTGAATCGTTGTTGACATCAGTTTTTCCCTTTTTCTTGATTTATAAGTTTGTCTAATTTTTGTTGCAGTTTTTGTATATACTTCTTTGGCTTTTGAGTTAACTTAGCCTTTAGAAGTTTTAAACTAATTTTTGTTGTTTCTTCCATCTATAAACCTTTTGTATAATGCATGAATCATAATTATTGCGGAAATTGGCCATAATATTACAATTAGTATTCTTTCATACATTTTCCATGTATAAGGAGATCCGAATTCAATAATGAACATAATTAAAATACCAAATGCAATATAGTTTATCATAGCGTGTTTTTCTTTATGTATAAATATAACAAATTTTTACGACTTATCCAAATTATTTGGGATAATATTTGAAATATCTACTCCAGCTTCCTTTAAGAATTTTATACCTTCTTTATCTCTGTATTCATCTCTATAGACTACACGAGTTATGCCCGATTGAAAAATTAGTTTAGCACAATTTTTACAAGGAGACATTGTCAAGTATAAAGTTCCACCTAATAATGATGTACCATGTTTTGCACATTTCAATATGGCATTTGCTTCAGCGTGTAATACTTCCCACTTTGTTTGTTCAGTAAGTATTGTATGAATGAATACATCTTCTTCACACCGATTATCAAAGCCAGTTGGTGTACCATTGTACCCATCAGATATTATCATTTGATCTTTTACTATCAATGCACCTACCTTAGACCTTTTACTATGAGATAGTTGCCCCCATATCTCAGCCATCTGCATGTAAGTATTATCTAATCTATCTTGCTTGCTCATTTATACTTTTTTATATTGTCCAACAGCTTCTTATTTTGCTTACTAGGACGGTCAACACCTGGAAGGATGTATTCTATTATCGTCCAAACAATACAAATGCATATAATTCCCACGAAGGTCAGACCAATTATTTGTGCTAGTTGTTCTATTTCCATAACTTTTTAATTCTTTTTATTTATAACTAATACCGGATGGGTATTTGGATAAATATTATCCTATTGTAATTGCTTTTGGTTTTGCTTCATCAGCAATTGGAATGAAGATTGTAAGTAACCCTTTATCCATATCAGCTTTAATCTTTTTTAGATTATACTTTGGAGAAATCTTCCACCCTAAGTTAAAAGCTCTCCTTGCTATACCTTTATGAATATATTCGAAATCAGTAGGATCTCTATCGTCACCTTTTTCGTATATAACCTTTAATTCGCTTTCAGCTGTTTCTAATTTGATATCTTTTTTATCGATACCAACAGCTGCAATCTCTATAGCCAAACCACCATCACATGTAGAAATATCTACAGGATAATCGGGTTTTACTTCGGCATGAGATTGGAAATGTGTTGCTGTGTCAAAAAAGTTTTTGAACAGTAAATCGGTTGGAAACAACCGCTCTCTAAATTGTAATGTTGTCATAATTAAACTCCTAAAATGTTTGTTAAATTAAATACCCATCCGGTATACTTAATTGTTTTTGAGGTTCTAAAGATGTATCTGTTTCCCTAGTTCCTCGTAGATAAATATCAGTTTGTTTAAGCTTTATGCTCAAATACTTCAATTATCTTTGACTGTTGAACACCCTTTATTTCGTAATCATCTACTGAATCTTTTAGACTTTCTACTATCCGTGCTTCAGCTTCTGTGCAAGACATTGCATCAACTAAATATTGGTGTCTTGTTTTCTTTTCTCTTGTGCCTCCACCTTTTGTGTCGACAATTGTAATAAATTCTACTTTTCCTAAATAATACATAACCTTTTCTCCTTATTTATTTCTCTTTTTATAAATTTCTTAACATTTCGTAATCTTGCTCGTCAAGATTTTCGTGCTTTAGAAGTGTGCTGTTTTTTCTTGGATAAGGAGCATCCTTACCACCAGCCAATTTACCTTGATGTAAAAAGAAACAATTGTAACACATAACTATTAAATTATCTAAAGCCCGGTTCTTTTTATTTCTATCGTCAAATCCTAGTATCAATGGTACTTTTCCATCACCAGGTCTATTCTCTTGAAAGTTGCATATTTCGCAGCATTCATCTTTGACTTTATGTTTTATTAATCTTTTTAGCAATTTCCAAGTTGGATATTCTGTATGCTTGCCATCTAATAGATCTTCTAACGGGTATTGATTACCATGATGACCTTCTCTAAATTGAGAAATACCTCTACCAGTTTGATTTTTGTGTTTTTCATATAAAGATTTACCATCGCTATCAAAATAATTGGAAGCATATTTTTTATAAGTTGTAAAAGAAACCTTGCACCATTTTGATGCTGCAATATTTGATTTTGTATTTGCCATAGCTTCTTCTATCTCTGATTGAAGTAGATATCTTAGAGGTCTACCTCTTTTGTGATATCTTGTTGCTGCCCCTTTTGGTCCTTGTATACTACTCATTTTGATTTTCTTCATCATAAATTTCGGTATCATCTTCGAAATATTCGTAAATAGATTTTGATAATTCTTCTCCACCTTGAACAGTGTTATTCCTAATATCAGCTCTGATACCTCTTATGCTTCTAGCTTCTTGCCTATTCCAATGTTCAACTACATAAGCATTCTTCCAAGCTGTATATACGTCATCTGCTAATGCTAAATCTGGGTATTTTGTACCGATTAGGTTTTTCTTATCTTTATCAGCAATGTAAAATTTTCCATCGCCATTAGTTTCGGTATGTGCACCTTTAAACTTCTTTTGAATGAAATTTTGCATTTCCCAAAATCTTTGCCTTTTACCTTCTTTTATTGCCATAATCCCTACTTTTTAATTTGATCTCTAGAAGTTGCCCAGTCTTTTGTGTCTTTGTTTCTATTGTATTGATCTACTAACCAGTCTTTATTGTCATTAGGTAGTTTTTCATCTTCTAATCTTACAAATTCATCATGTGTTATTTCAATTTGTACCCATTCATCATTTCTATCTTGATATGGTCTAGTGAAAGTATGTTTTGTAACTTCACCAGAAATTGCTTCTGATTTATGTACCCATATTAGTATTTTCATAGCTTTTCTCCATTTATTGTATTTTGCATTTTGTATTGCATCTATAAAACTTGTCATTTTATTTCTCTATAAACATATTATTTAGTGTTTTAGCTAATTGCGTTAAGTTATTAACATTAACGTTGGAAGCATTAGTTCCATACATTGTCTTAAAAGACTTTGAAACTTCTCTATCACTTGAACCAGTGATAAAGTAAGAAAGTATTTTAATACCTCTTTCTTGAAACTTCTTAATTTCATTTGCTGTGTGTAATGCAGCTTGCATTCCGTAATAGGAAATCTCTCTATTTTCAAAGTAAGGTTCTCCATCTGAAAAGTTAATAAAGTAACTGTCTAGATTATCTGAAGAAGCAAGTATTTCGCTTTGAATAGCTTCAAAACATAAACCTTCTGGTGTAGTACCAGGGCATATAATGTGTTTGAATAAATTTTGTATTTTTGAGATTTTATCTTTTTTAGAATCGTAAGCAATAAAAATAGCTGGAATCCAGCGTTTACCTTGTTGTTCTGTTGAACGGAATGAGATTGTAACATTAAGATTTCCTACCATTGAAGCAGCTTTTGCAATAGCAACTGCTGATGTCATTGATTTATTCCATTTGTCACCTCCCATAGAAGCAGAAGCATCGATTGAAATGTGAACATTAGCATCTTTGTGGTTATCAATAAAAACTTGTTGAAATATATTTTCGCTTCCAAATCCAGCCGAAGAGATCATTCTTTTATCAATCTTTCCAGAATTAAGTCTATTATATTTAAGGGATCTTTCTTCGTTTCTAACTTGAAGTTTTCTTCCCAATTGAGTACCGAGTCTAATACCATTATCAATTGCTATTTGGTTTCTTTCTGTATAATAGCTTCTTAGCGTAAGAGTTTCAAAAGTATCAGCATATATAACTTCTTTTGTAAGATTTCTAATAACTAAGCATTCAACACCATTGGAAGTAGTATGCCATTGTCTCCCTAGTTGACCTTTACCAACTGTATTGTATGAGGCTTGTGAATTGTTTATGGCATCAATTTTCTTTTTCTCAGTTTTTCGAATAGCAGACTTTTTAATAGAATTTCTAATAAAATCTTTTTGCTTTTCAATAGCTTTTCTTAATTTAGATTTGTCATTAAGAGATAGAGGCTCTAAGTCTGATTGGTCGGTATTCTCGTTACCTTCCCCACCTTCTCCGCCTTCCTCTTCATCTTCTTTAGATGGCTCTATTTGGGGTAATGTTTTGTCTAATATCTTTATAACTTCAATTGCAACATCAACAGCATCTGAGGTAGATTTTAATCTAGAGATATTAGATAAATTTATAGTGTTGTAAATCTCTCTTAACCCATTAAGAGCAGATAAATCTCTATTTGCATTTGTTAAATTACAAATTCTAAAGAAGTAAGAATCAATATTTTCTTCTCTATGTTCGCTGGATAGTAAGCCTTTGTCAATTACTTTATCATTGAAATATCTATCATATAAAGCATTGTAGTACCCCTGATAACCTGGAGCTGAAGTAAAGATATGATAGTCTATTCTTCTATCCTCTATAATATTAATTAGGTCTTTGAAAGTTTGTTGAGTGATACCTTTTGAATTCATTGATGTGGTAATTTCAAAATCAAAGTCATTTTTTAAGCGGTCATCACCATTGTAAGCCATTAAATCTTTTAGTAATTGAAAATCAGAGAGTTTAACGTGAGATCCTTCGTGTAAAGCAAGACCAACAGTAGAATCGAAAGATTTACCAGTGATTTTAGAAGAGATTGTAACAGTCTTACCATCAGTGTAAGATTCATCCCTATTGTTATATTTTACTTCAACGTCATCACCAGAAACGATTTTAACGAAGTTGCCGACAGCTTTTAATCTTGAAGCCATCTTAATATAGTCTTTTTTGTTTGAAAATTTTTCTCCAGTCAAAACGTCTGTGTTAGAAATAGTATCATCTAACCAGAATGAAGAAAAGTTATTATTTTTTGACCAATTTGCCATCTATTATAGTGTTTGATTGTTATTAATTATATATAAATATAAGAAAAAAATACGAGATATCCAAATGTTTTAACAAGTATTTTGAGAAAGTTATTAACAGGTTATTAACAGATTTAGTTAATTGCAGACCCTGTGATGGCATTAGTTAGTTTTAATCCCATCTTAGTAGCTATATCTGTAACATGGACTTTTAGCTCATGAGAACCAAAACTATTGTCAGAAGTCATTTCAGCTTTTACTAGATTATAATCACCAAAAGAATTTTTCTTTTTGTAAAAAATCATATTATTTTTTAATTCAACTCTATAATTCTCTCCAAGATTATAGCAATAGACTTGGGGTTTTTTAGGAGCTGTTGGTTCTTTTTGTATCCTTCCCGGACTAGGTTTTACTTTCTTTTCTTTTTTACTCATAAATAGTGTTTTGTGAATAATTGATTTATAATATAAATATAAGACTTTTTTTCGACTTATCCAAATATTTTGAATGACAATTTGACAATTTTTAGTGACAATTTGTCATAGACTCTTTGGAGTTTTTCTCGATTTCTAGAGATTTTATACATATTAGTTCTGAAGCTTTGTTCCATCTATTAGTCTCGTCCCCATCTGAAAATATTATTTCCTCTATTTCAGAAGAAAATTCATCTTCGCAAATAATTGCATCAGCATTAGTTATCCATTCCCAAACAGAATTCATACCACTATTTCTATATCTATCGCATATAGAATCTTGACATATCCATCTTTTATGAAAACCCATTATTTTCTCCTTTTGATTGTAACTTTTGATTTATTATGATTTTTATTTGGTTTTACATATATTCTTCTGCTATCATTGCCGCCTGGTTTATACGTTGGTTTATTCCAATTAGGTCTTGGTTTATTTACTGTACTTTTTATCACAACGTGAGATGATGTATGATAATGCGATGGTGGACATGTATTATAATAATAGTACCAAGGATAGTAATGTGGTATTCCATAATAATAGTAATATCCACTATTCCATCCCCAATAAATTTGATTGTTATAATATGTTACTGAAGCATGAGTCTCTCTTACATCTGAATATTCTGCATCTGTTAATACGTAAGTTCCTATACATCCTGTAAATAGTGACATTACTAGGGCTAATAGAGTTATTACTATTAGTATTTTAAATACACTTATTTCGTCCCAATCTTTCATCTTTAATCTTTTAATATATACTTTACTTTTATATTACCCCAAGTAGTATTTGTTACCCAATTATTCATTTTTTTCTCCTATCATTTTTCTTTTTTTATGGCATCTATTATGTAACTTAGAGGTTAATTCTTTACACCCTGATTCATTTGCAAATAATCTTCTAAAATTCCAAATGTAATTATATGTCCCCATAACATGTTTAGACGTTTTACAACTATTTATTACTTTTATTGCTTTTATGTAAGATTCTTTCATAGTGTCAATATAATAAAAAAAATCGAGATATCCAAATATTTTAAGACTTTATTAGTTCTGTCTTTATTTTTACTCTAGGATATTTCTTTTTCAATTTATTTACAGCATTTATATTCTTTGAAGAATCATCCATAAAATATACAGGGTCATATCCCTTCTTGATATGATCTTCTATCCAATCGGCTTTTACTTTTGGATCATTACTTCCAACAGCTACAACGTATACATCTATTCCTATAGTTTTAAAGAAGTGTTTTATTGGATAACCTAATGCTCTTGCTGTTAATATTGTAACTCTCCTACCATGCTTTGTTAATTGTTTTCTAAGTAATTCAACATTCTTTTTTATTATTCTAGGATTTTTTAATTTAGTATCAAAATCTCTAAAATCAAATTCTTCATTTGGTTTTAATTTATACTTTGAAAATTCAGCTGCATCCAATTGTTTTTCACCAGAGGTAGTTTTTACATATACCCATGAATCAGTCTTAGCCAATGTATCATCAAAATCAAATACACTTAAGCTTCTAGCTTCAACTATTAACTGTTCTATTATAGTTTTTAATTTAATCATTTCTTAATACAATAAATCTTCTTTCATTATAAACGGGATGAGAGGTATTAAGAGTTTTTACATTACTATTTGTATAATCTATTTTAACATCAACAACAATCTTATGAGAACGTAGTTCTATAATTTCATTTATCTGTCTAACCGTTTTTGGCCAAGATATTGTTCCTTCTAAAATAATTGTACTTGCGTTTTTACAATGTTCCTTTAGGATACTAAAGCTTTCTCTACTTGGTATATCTAAGCCTAAACAAACAATAGTATCATGATTTGGTATTTTCACATCTTCTAATTTTTCACCATGAGAAGATATTTTTATAGTATTTGAACCAATCTTTTGAGTTTTTTCAAATGATTTAGCTTTTGGGTCAACAAGTGTAAATAATTTTACATTTTGTCCGGTATAAAAATTATAGAGGGGATTTTTGTAACTACCAACTTCTAAAACGTTCTTTGAATCTTTACACCATGCAGCAGCAAGATGATTCCTTGCAGTAAATGGTTCAGATAATAAATAATCCCAATCGCAATTATCATTCTCCTTAATCAGTATTTGTTTTAGTTTAATCATTTCAAATACTTCATATAATTTTTCCAATTACGCTCTGCTTTCATTGCAGCTATTTCGTATGGATTCTTTGCATATCCCAATTTGCGATACTCTTTCATTTTCTTTGGGTCTTGAGTTGCATGAGTATATTCATGTAATAGACCCTTAATAACTTCTTCTTCGTTTACCATTTTTGGTGTATACAAATATATTTTATTTTTATCCCAATCATATTCTGCATGTGGATTTGCTTCACCTTCCATGCCCTCAATTCCACTTACCCTAACATAAATACTATTGTGCATTTCTACCTTAGGCGTTCCTCTTCTAGCTCTACCTAAATTATTAACTATCTTTGGGTATACTCTATCAACTATTTTTTTAATTTTATCTTTATTTAGAGCTTCTAATAATATATCTTTAATTTTAATCATTTTTTTTAGCTTTTTTGGTATGTACTAGACCCTTTGTTGGAAGTTCTACTGGACCATCATCTGCTATTTTATGTTTAGATGTTATGTATTTTTTATAGTCTAAATTGTCAACCATTGTCCAACCCTTTAACATCTTTGGTTTATCATACATACCTGCCCATTTTTGTTTTGAAACCCCAGCTCTTTCTAACCCCTTAGTATCTTCTATAGTGCTATTGTCTGTTATACTATTAACTGTTGTCATACCCTCCAAAGACTTGTGTAATATTGCTGACATTCTTTTATCTTCCCAGTGTTTAGCCCATGCTTCTGTTTCAGAGAATGGCCATAATTGACCAGCTTCTGGTACATTTGGGTGGGTTGGGTTTCCGGCTTCAGTTATTTTATCAGTAGTTATATAATAGTCATGTTTACCATCGGGCGTTTTTTCAAACTTCCTAACTAGAATTTTAATTGTTGGTTTATAATTACTAGGTAGTCTGTTTTCTATCCCAGAATATTTTACAGCACCAGGTATTAAATATAATAAGACTTCTTTTTTATTTAGATTCATTAGTAATTGGCTAGAGGTCCATAGTTTATTCTGAGCTCTTACTAAATCGTATTTTGGGCCTTTATCTTGTCTGTGATTATATATTGCTGGAAATAGTTTTGTGTAATCTTTTGTTTTGTGTAACAGATTTAATGTATTTATCAATCTAAGTTCTGATGATAATTTATCATTACCACCTTGATAACCAGCTTCAGGATGTTCTAAGCCATGATTCGTTCTAACTAAAGGTTCTTTTTTCAAATCTTTTACTTTTATAATGGGTTTTAATCTACTTGTATTTTCAATACTTATAATTTTTTTTCCATCACCAATTAAAGTATGACCCTTAATACCATCTTGAAATTCCATAGCAACTTTAACTGCATCTATCAAATTATCTTTAGATAGGACTTCTCTAATTCTAACTCCATCTTTTGATTTTATTTTTGCTTTTTTAGATTTATCAAATTCTTTCTCATCGCGTTTAACAAATAAGGCTGAATTAACTAACCCTATTCCGTGTTGATTCATTCCTTCTGACCAATCTGTCTCGTTATCTATTACATGAACAATTTCAGTTCCATTTTTATGTAATTCTCTAATAACTGATAAGCTTGGTGCATAGTTTCTATCTCTATTTTTACCTATTATCATATCATCACCGTACATCTTAGCTAAGCAAATACATTCTTTTAATTCATTTTTCTTATTATACATTGACCAAGCAGTTGCATAAGCATTCTTAACACCTTTCTTTTTCTTAAGAGCTTTTACAACTTTTTCCATTCCAGGAGGGGCTTTTTCTTCAAGTGCTTTATCATCTGGTGGTAAATCGTATGGATGCTCTTCTTTTACTTGAGGTTTGATTCTAAATCTTGATGCAGATTTTCCATTGATTAATAGATCACCTTTTTCTGATATACTTATGGATTTTATTATAACCGGTTTATTTTTAAATTTACCCATTAAAACTGTGTCACCAATTGATATTGGTATTTTGTATTCTTCTACAAGTTTTTCTAATATAGTTTTGATTTTAGGCATTATTACAGGTTTCGCATTTACAAGTTTGATGGTCGTGTTCTTTTCTAGTTACTTCATTCCCCCTTGAATCTTGAAATATTAGATTATTATTACCTTTAACTAATATATCATCTACAGTTAAATCTCTTACATGACATTTGCAATCGTCGCATATTTCGGTAATAGTTTGCTGGCCATCAGCAGTTACAGCCATTTTGATCACTTATACAATGCCCCATCTAATCCGTTTATGATTTAAGACGCTTACCAATTGGTCTAAATATTTTACATCAATATCAATTAATACCATACCGCCTTGTCCAACTCCGAAATCATAATCTCTTCCAGGCTTTAGGTTTTTTACAACTTTCTTAACAATATTGTGACCAATTGCTGCAAATTGTATTTCCCGTCTTTTTCCTTCATTTACCTTGCCTTCATTCCATCTTTTATCATATTTTAATAAGTTATGAAGTTTCTTGCCAGATAGAGATTTAACTTCTCTGTCTGTAAATTTCTCGTAATCTGTATCTCTTTTGAAGTATTGCTTTAATTTTGATTCACTACCATTAGTTGCTATCTGTAATAATTCATGGTCTCCCATCTCATCAGCTAGTTTACCAAGATAGGTTCTGAAGTATTTATAATTTGCTTCTTTTATATTTATTTTTGGATTTAGGTTAACCCATTCTATAGCTTTTTTTATGTCAACTTTATGTTTCTTTGCTATTTTTAATACCCAGGCCTTATCTATTCTGTGAGGTGGTTTTTTGAATACTTCATCATCAAATTTTGCATCGATAGATTTTAGAGTTTTCGTACCAGTTGGAGTACCATATTCAGCTTCATTAACACCTTCTGCAAATGCTGATTTAATTGATTTTCCTTTTAGTACGTCTTTACATTTTTGATTGAACTGCTTTAATTTTTTAGTAGCA
>JGI25134J35505_10000295_pt1 | contig 19764 bp, 15 predicted proteins | sample ETNvirnome_6_100_FD_35505 | JGI IMG/M metagenome (IMG submission 35505) | reverse complement strand
TTCATGGCAAGAAAAACCAAAGCGGAGGCTGCGGCAACTCGCGAAGCGCTGTTGGATGCTGCTGAAGAGGTGTTTTTCGCAAAAGGCGTTGCGCGCACGTCGCTTGAGCAAATCGCCCGCCATGCCGGCCTAACCCGGGGTGCCGTTTATTGGCACTTTAAAAATAAGGGTGACCTTTTCATGGCGCTGGTACAGCGGGTGCGCATGCCATTTCAGTCGTTGATGGAAGAGGTCAGTAACGCCGACCCCACGGTGTCACCACTCGATGCCATCCGTCTTGCCTGCCATGCGGGCCTGAACCGTTTGGAGCAGCCCTCCCACCAGCGCATTCTTTCCATTTTGCTGCATCGCTGTGAATTCTTTAGTGATATCAATCCCATCGAAATGCAGGACGAAATTGCGGAAGAGTGCTTCGACGAGATGCTCGTGGTGTTTCAGCTCGCTCAACAGCAACAGCTTTTACGCGACGATGTCACGCCGGAGGTGGCCACGCGGCTCATGCAGTCCACGCTGGGCGGCCTGTTCCACGACTGGCTGCGCAACCCGGATGCCTTTTCGCTTCGCGAACGAGGCGGCGAATTGATCGATGCCCTGATGGCCATGCTACACCGCTGAGCTGACTCTTCCTATTGCGCTGCAGCATAGCGGACTATACTGAGCGTATCCGTTTTGACAGGTACCCCGTATGGATGCGTTAGAGTTTGTTCGCGTGCGCGAACTGGACATTGCCGTTCGTATCTGGAACCCAGATGCACCACGCACGTTGATCGCCTGGCACGGGCTTGCCCGTCACGGCGGCGACTTTGCTGCGCTGGCAAGAGAGCTGGGCAGTGAATGGCGAATCCTCGCGCCCGATACCCCCGGACGAGGGTTATCGAGCTGGTCGCTGTTTCCCGCTCACGACTATCTCTACAGTCACTACCTCACCATCGCGATCGCACTACTGGATCACTATCAGCTCGAACAGGTGGACTGGCTCGGCACGTCGATGGGCGGCCTGTTAGGGATACTCATCGCGGCTAACGAGCAGCATCGCGCGCGTATTTCACGGTTGATCCTCAACGACGTAGGGCCAGAATTGAACATAGAGGGATTGATCGCTCTGTCGAGCTACTTTGGCGTGACGCATCGGTTCAACAACTTTGCCGACTTAAAAGCGGAACTCACCAAGCATTACGCTAGCTTCGGCATTACTCGCGCCGAGGAGTGGCGAGAGCTTGCCCTTCATAGTGCCCGCCGCCTGCCCGATGGCAGTTGGACCTACCACTTCGACCCACGCATCGGCGAGCAGTTTATCCACGACACGCCCAGGGACACCTGGGCGGACTGGGCCAATATACGCTGCCCGATCATGGTGATTCGAGGGGAGACATCGACCCTGCTCGACGCCGAGACGCTTCCCAAGATGGCGGAGGCACAGCCTACGTTGACGACGTTGACCGCAGCGGGCTGTGGTCACGCGCCGATGCTCAATACGCCTGAGCAGGTTACGCCCATTCGCCACTTCCTCAACGAACCGGCACGTGCACATCGCGCAGCGGCCCCCAGCACCGCCGTTTCGTCCTCATTACTGAGTTGGCTGACGAAGCAGTGGCGGCGCTGGTTTCATTAACCCAAACAGAAGTCAGGTAGAGTAGCCGTTAGGGTGATGCTTGTGCTGCAAACGAAGCTTATTGATACGCACGCGCGTGTCCAAGTAGTGCTGCTCTAAAACGCTTCGGTACGCACCCTCCTCAGCAAGATATTTCACCAGCACACGGCGCTCCCCTGGCTGCGGGCAGTCCCCGGCTTTGCAGTGCAATTTGACCGTACTGCTGGGCTCATTGAGCAGCGTAGCGCTGGCAGATTCATCGTTTTGGCGCTCTGCCACCACGACGGTAGCGCCCAGCAGGCAGCGACGTTTGAAGGGTTGATAACGGTGCAGCCCACGCTGCAACACATGGCATACAGCGGCGGCCATGGGAGAAGCCACCGCGAGCGCAGCCCACACCACCAGTACCCCCACCGGCACCCTAAGCATGCCCAGCGCCATCCAGCGCAGGGCCAAAAGCTCAACGGCAAGCGACAGCGCCCCAGCAAAGAGCACTAAGACGCTGAGCGCTAGCGTGGCGGGCACGCCAGCAAACCCTAGCGAAACGAGCGTGCTGGCCATGTGATCATCGCGCAAGCTGTCGCGTTCGAATAGCTCCAACGGCGCTAGCCGAATGAGCACCAGCAGCCAATAGAGCGCAATGAGCGCTAATAAAAAGGTAAAAACGATGGTAGGAAACTGCAGAGCAGCAGAGATAAGCGTTTGCATGGCGTGTTCTCCTCTGAGCGCGTTGCCCAGTCTTGTTTTCGCCTGACCCAAGCTCTATTTATTGGCGTTTATTAGTACAAGCTGAAAACGGTGGTCACTACTAGCGTAGCTCATCTTAATCGCTTATGAAGCGGCAGATTTGACCCGCATCATAACGCTGGCAAAAAAAACGGGCGCCCCGTAAAGGGGCGCCCGTGGTAGGCCTGGCCAGATAGGTTACGCCTTATCGTGGCCGAGCTCCGCTTGCTCTTGACGCTCCTGGTTCGGATGGCGCTTGCGGTAGAGCCAATCCGATACTGCGGCAATCATGGCGTAGAAACTGGGAATGAACAGACTCCCCAGAATCGCTACGGATGCCATCCCCACGGCGACCGTGGTACCGATATGGTGACTACTTACGTCACTGGCACCGGTCGCCAAGGCCAAGGGCAAAGTACCGAAGACAAACGCCAGCGACGTCATGACGATCGGACGGAAGCGCAGTTCTGCTGCGGTAATCGCCGCTTCGCGAATCGATTTACCCAGCTCTTTACGCTGCAGCTCGGCAAACTCGACGATCAGGATGGCGTTCTTCGCCGCCAGACCGACCACCACTAGCATGCCGATCTGCACATAGACACTGGTATCCAAACCACGCAGCACGATCCCCCCAATACCGCCAAGGAATGCGAAAGGCGTGGCGGTCAGTACCGCCAGCGGCAACGACCAGCTTTCGTACTGCGCCGCTAGGATCAGGAACACCATCAGGATACCGAACACGATCGCAAGCGTTGCCGTATTCCCCAGGTTGGATTCCTGATACGCCGTACCGGTCCAGCCCATGCCCCAGTTATCGCCCAGCGTCTCCTGCACCACTTCTTCCATGGCTTCGATGGCCTGAGCCGAGCTGTAGCCCGGTGCCGGGTTACCCTGGAACTGCGCCCCTGCGTAGACCCCAAAACGCGACACCACCGCAGGCCCCGTCTGGCGTTCGAGGGTGACGAACTCAGAGAGCGGGATACGCTCGCCATTACCGCCGCGCACGTAGACGTTGTTGACATCTTCCGGCGTTTTACGGAACTCGTCTTCGTTCTGCAAGTACACCTGGAAGTTACGGTTTTGGTAGCTGAAGTAGTTCACGAACCCGTTACCAAAGGTGTTCGCCAGCGCCGAATTGATATTCTCAAGCGCGACGCCGTAGCTGAGCGCTTTTTGCTGGTCGATCTCCGCCCGGTACGAGGGCACGTTTACGTTGAACGTCGTGAACACTCGGTTCAATACAGGGTGCTGGTTCGCGGTCTGCATGATTTGCAGCGAGGCTTCATACAGTTCCCGAGTAGACGCCCCGTCGAACGACTGCAGGTAACCGGTGAAACCACCGGTGGTAGACAGTCCCATGATCGGCGGCACGTTGAAGGCCATCGCCGAACCGCCATCGATACTGGCACCCAGCTGCATGATGCGGCCAACCAGCTCATTGGCAGTGAGCTCACGCTCCGCCCATGGCTTCATGTTGATGAACATGATGCCGCGTGCGGTATTCACCGCGCTGGACAGAATGTCATAGCCCGCCACCGCAGAAGAGTACTCGACCCCTGGAATCGCTTCGATCTGCTCGCTCAGCTCCGCCATGTATGCCTGGGTACGGCTCAGCGAGGCAGCATCCGGCAAGGAGATACTCGCCAGCACGATCCCCTGGTCGGTCTCGGGCACCAGTGTCGAGGGCGTGTTAACGTAGAGCCAATAGGAGCCCGCGCCCACTGCCACGGTGAGCGCCAACGCCAGCACCCAGAAGCGCACCAGCTTCTTGACGAACCACATGTACACGGCGGTAAAGCCGGCAAAGAAGCGGTCGAACAGACGCAGTGGCGTACTGATGGCACGCCTAAAGGCCGACTGCTTGGAATGGTGCAAGTTGTGCTTGATGAAGATCGCCGACAGGGCTGGGGTAAAGGTCAACGCCATCAACGCCGACAGCGCTACCGAAATGGCCACGGTGATCGCAAACTGCTGATAGATCTGCCCGGTAAACCCGCCCAGGAAAGCCACCGGCACGAAGACCGCCGCCATGATCAGTGACGTGGCGATAACCGGCCCGCCCACTTCCTTCATAGCGCGGATCGTCGCGTCGCGAACGCTGATATCGTCCTCTTCGCTAATGACCCGTTCGACGTTCTCGACCACCAGTATCGCGTCATCCACCACGATCCCTATCGACAGCACCAGGGCAAATAGCGTCAGCAGGTTGATCGAGAAATCGAATAGATAGAAACCTGCGAAGGTACCGATCACCGATACCGGCACCACCGACATGGCGATGACGGTAAAGCGCCAGTTCTGCAGGAAGATAAACAGAATCACGATAACGATCAGGAACGCTTCGATGAACGTCTTGATGACCGTTTCGACCGAGGCATCGATGAACAGCGTCGTATCATACGGAGTTACGTACTCCAGGCCCGGCGGGAAACGCCCGGACAACTCCTCCATAGTAGCGCGCACCGCATCCGCGGTTTCCAGCGCGTTGGCCCCCGGCTGCTGGTTGATGATGATCGGCGTCATGGCATCGCCGTTCAAACGCGCATCGACACCATAAAAGGAGGCACCCAGCTCGATCCGTGCGACGTCTTCCAGACGCAGCGATGAGCCATCGGGGTTGGTACGCAGGAAGATTTCGCGGAAGTCGTCAGTGCTCGTGAGACGTCCACCGGCGGTAATCGTATAGGTATAGGCGCGCGGCTCGCTTTGTGGCGTAGCGGCCAAGTTACCGGCGGGGATTTCGGTGTTCTGAGCACGAATGGCACTGGCCACTTCGCTAGGCGTAAGGTCGTACTGCGCTAGCTTGTCAGGGTCCATCCAGATACGCATGGCAAACTCGCCACCGCCAAGTACCTCGGCATTACCCACCCCAGGCACTTGGCGCAGCTCATCGAGAATATTGAGCGTAGCGTAGTTCTGCATATAGATCTTGTCATAATCACCGCTCTGGGAGGTCAAGGCCACCAGCATCAGGATCGAGTCTGACCGCAGCTCGACGGTCACCCCCTGAGACTGGACGGCCTCGGGCAGCTGCGATAGCGCCCCCTGAACACGGTTATTGACGTTGATCGTATTGATGTCGCCATCCGTGCCGATGTTGAACGCCACGCTCAGGCTCATGGTGCCATTATCGGCGCTGTTGGAGGTCATGTAGAGCATGTCCTCCACGCCGTTGATGGCTTCCGCCAGGGGCGCGGCCACGGTTTGTGCCACGGTCTCCGCATCGGCACCGGGGAACTGCGCCTGTACCGAGACCGTAGGCGGCACCACGCTGGGATACTGCTCGATGGGCAATATCCGCATCGCCATCGCGCCTACCAGCGTCAGGATAATCGCCAGCACCGTGGCGAATATCGGACGACTGATAAAGAAGTTAGAGAAATTCATTATTGGGCACCCTCTTCCCCTTCCGCGGGCGCATCACCGGCGCCTTCGGACATCTCGGCAGCCGCTTCGGCCTGCTCCTGCTGCTCCTGCGCTTCGGCTTCTTCCACGTCATCGACCAGCTGTTCTGCATCGCCATCGAAACGCACCGGGTCGATCTCCATGCCCGGCTCGATACCCGCCGGGTCACCTACCACAACGCGCTCGCCAGGCTCCAGGCCATCCAGGATGATCTGCCAGGGACCAGCCACATCGCCCAGTTGAACCGTCCGCTCACGCGCCTTGCTTTCGTCGTCCAGCACGAAGACACGAGGGCCCATCAACCCTTGGGTAACGGCAATTTCAGGCACCGCCATGACGTCGAAGCGCTTCAGGCCTTCAAGGCGTACGCGCACGAACTGGCCCGGCAGTACTTCCCCGTCAGGGTTGTCGAACGTGGCCGATGCTTGCACCGTACTGGTGCCGGTATCCACGCGGGAACCGAGGAAATTCAGGCGGCCCGCCAGCTCACCACCGGCGCTACCCGCTAACCCGGGCACGCTGAGATGGGCGGTAATGGAGGACATGTCACCGGCGCTGTCGGCCAGCTGACGACGCAGCTCGAAGGCATCACGCTGGGGTAGCTGAAAGCGCACTTCCAGCGGATCCAGAGGCGTGATCGTGGCAAGCTCGGTGCCCGACGTCACCAAGTTGCCCACGTTGATCTGGCTCAAGCTGATCATGCCCGACACGGGCGCGGTGACGTTGGAGTATCCCAGNTCCAGATTGGCACTGGTGAGNGCGGCTTCCGCCTGTGCCACNCTGGCCTGCGCNACCCGCTGCTCTGCCAGCGCCTGGTCGTACTGCTGGCGGCTGACCGAGTTCTGGCTCAGCAGCTGCTCGAAACGCTGCGCATCCCGCTGGGCGCGTGCCAGCTCTGCCCGGGCGCTCTGCAGGTCTGCTTCACGCTGGTTCACCGTGGCCTGGTACAAGTCCGGCTCGATGGTATACAGACGGTCGCCCTGCTCGACCATTTGACCAGGTTCGAAGTGGCGCTCTTCCAAAAAGCCGCTGACGCGTGCCACGAGCGTCACTTCAATATCGCTGCGCAACAGCGAGGGGTAGGATTTATCCAGCGGTATGTCCCGACGCGCTATCTCAGTGACCTCCACCGGGTGGGGCGGCGCTTCCTGCTGCTGGCTTTGCTGCTCCTGTGGCTGCTCCTGTCCACANGCCGTGAGCGCTAATGCGGCGATCAGCGTCACTAGACTCGCTCTACCTNAGTNAATCACTCTTTTCATGCGTCGAATTCCCATTCATTTTTCTAAACATTGACNGATCGCCAAGAAGGCATGCACAGCGTACGTCANGCACCTGGAGTGGGCGGTGCACCAATATCCATTGCACGCTGATACGCGTCGGGCTCATTGCTTTCCGGTAGGATAAAGTGGATGTCCTCGCCCGTGAGCCACGCGTTCACTTCTTCGATGGCCTCGACATCGAGCAGCCCTGCCTGCTGACGCAGCGACAGCAGATTCACGACATAGTCGTAACGCGCCTCGGCATAATTGGCGATGGCGTTATAGAGGCTTTGCTCGGCATTGAGCACATCGACGATATTGCGGGTACCCACCTCGTAGCCGGAGCGAGTCGCTTCCAAGGCGCTGCGGTTGGACACGATCGCTTGGCGCCGCGCCGCCACGGTGGTGACGTCGTTGACGACCTGGGTATAGAGCGAACGCACCTGCTGGGTGGTATCGCGGCGCTGAGCCTCGAAGTCGTACTGACTGGCCTCCAGGCTATAGGTGCTTTGGCGGATCTGCGCGGAGGTGGTACCCCCGGTGTAGAGCGGCATGGAAGCACGCAGCCCCAATTGGCTATTGGAGTCATTGCCGATCAGTTGGTCCTGATCACTTTCGAAATACTGGTAGTTAGCGAAGGCTTCCAGCAGCGGCAGACGCTCGGCACGCGACAGCTCAACCTCGCTATGCGCCACCTCGACCCCGGCGTCGGCCAACAATACCTGAGGGCTATTGTCCATGGCCAGCGCGACCCAGGCGCCGCGCTCCCTGGCCTTGGGCACATCGATGAGCAACTCCCCGGCCAGGCCCTCGATGCTTGCGTAGCGGCGCCCGGTGAGCTGCTCCAGGGCCTCGAAGTTGACCTGCATGGCACTCTCGGCGGCGATACGCTGGGCGCGGGCCAGATCAAACGAGGCCTCCGCCTCGTGAACCTCGGTGATGGCGATCAGGCCTACATTGAAGCGCTCGCGCGCCTGCTCGAACTGGCGACCGATGGCAGCCTCCTGGGCACGCCGTGCCTCCAGGATATCGTAGGCCCGCAGAATCTCGAAGTAGGCCTCGGACACGTCGAACAGCAGTTGCTGGCGGGTCACCTCCAGCGACAGTGTCTGCTGATCGAGCTGACGCCGGGCGCGGTTGAGCCGCGCGCTGCTGGTGGCATCGAACAACGCCTGCGAGGCATCGAGATTCAGCCTGGTGCTACTGTAATTATTGTCGGTGCCGAAGCTGCTAGCACCGATGCTATTACCACCAAAGTTGAAAAGCTGACGGGAATAGATGCGAGTATTGCTGACGCTGGCGTCGGTGTTGACCTGGGGCAGCAGGGCGCCACGCTCGACGTCAGTGCCGGCCTCGGCGGCCAGCAGCTGGGCACGCGCCGCGGCCAGAGTGGCATCGTTTTGCAGCGCATCGCGGGCGATGGTCACAAGATCCGCCGCTTGAGCTGGCAGGATAAAAGAAGACGTGAGCACTGCTAACAACAGGGGGCGAAAGGGGGCATTGACTGCCCAGTGTGCTAGTCGCATGGGATTGCCTCTAGGTGTCAACGTAAGACGGCGCAGCACGGCACCATTATGAAAGAGTGGCATTATAGTTACATTCATGTATGTATGCTAGACTTGAAGTTGCCTGATTTGTGTGTACAACACTGATGTCAAGCAGATCACCATCGACTTCACCATGGAAGTGGACAAAATCGAAGACCCCAAGGGCGACCGCGTGCTGCTCACCTTGAACGGCAAGTTCCTGCCTTATAAATCCTGGTAAGCAGCCTGCATAAAACACGCTAATACACGAACGCCAGCACCCTTCGATGATCAAGGTGCTGGCGTTGTTATTTATAGAGTTATTTCTAAAGCGAGTGGCGCTGCCCTAGCGCGGCCAAATAGCGCTGATAGGCTCCTTCATAGGCGGCCACACGCTCGGCATCAGGCTCCGCTAGCGATGCCGCATCCAGATGCACTAAACGCTCGCAGAGTGATGCCAGGCTAACGCCCTCGGGCTGTAGATCGCACCAGGCCGCTTGAATGGCTGCTCCTAGCGCGGCGGCATCGGTAATCTCGGGGCAAATCACCTGGGTGTTGGTAATATCAGCGACCATTTGCCGCCACACCGGGCTTTTCGCCCCGCCGCCAATCAATCGAATCTGGCTGGTGCCCGCCGCCAGCTCGCCTAGCAGCTCCAGCCCATAGCGTAGGCCAAAGGTCGCACCCTCCATCACGCCTCGGCAGAGGTTGGCCTGGGTCATATTCAGGCTGGTCAACCCGAGAAAATCGCCGGTGGCATCGGGCAGCATGGGCACCCGTTCGCCGTTAAAGAACGGCAGCACGGTGACGCCATCGGCACCAATCGGGGCGCTGGCGACCTGTTCGCCAAAGGTAGCCAAGTCCAACCCAAACAGCTCACGCACGCGAGTCGTTGCCGAGGTCACGTTCATGGTGCAGATCAGCGGCAGCCACCCCCCGTGGCTGGCGCAAAAATTCGCCACCATGGCGCTGTCACACACCACGGAATTAGGTGAGTAAGCACACACCGTGCCGGAAGTGCCCAAACTGAGCGTGACCAGTCCCTGGGTAATATTTCCGGTGCCAATCGCCCCCATCATGTTGTCGCCACCGCCGGAGGAGACCACCACGTTATCGCCTAGCCCCAGCTCCTGAGCCACTAACGGGCGAACGCGGCCAGCGGGTTCATGGGCGTCAATGATCCGAGGCAGTACACGGTCAGGGTCGAGCTCCGGCGCAATGGCGGCAAACACCTCTTTTTGCCAGCACTGGGCGCGGGTATCAAAGTAACCGGTGCCCGAGGCGTCGCCTGCCTCGGTAACCCGTTCGCCGGTCAGCCAGAAATTCAGGTAGTCATGGGGCAGCAAGAGCGTAGCAATACGCTGGTAGGCATCCGGCTGATGCTCGCGTAACCAAGCCACTTTGGAAGCGGTATAGCCCGTTTGCAGCACCAGGCCCAGCTTCTCCAGGCAGCCCGCCTCGCCCCCCAGCGTTTCTACCAACGCGCTATTTTGAGCGCTGGTTTCGGTATCGCACCACAGCTTGGCGGGATACACCGGCACGCCATCGGCATCGAGTGCCACCATGCCGTGCTGCTGGCCAGACACACCAATACCGCGCACCTGCTTGGCATCGATCCCGGCGCGCTCAATCGCTTGAAAGAACGCGCCCTTGAGCGCCGCCAGCCACTCTGCCGGTGCCTGCTCCCGGCGGCCATGCTCCCCTTCATCCAGGCGATGCGGGCGGCTGCCCTCGCCCAGAATGACGCCCCGCTCTACATCCACCACCACGACTTTGGTACTTTGCGTACCGCAATCCACCCCGATATACATCACAACGTTCCTTTGGACGCGACCAGAGCCTCAAGAGTAGCCCGTGCGCCCCGTTCATGCAGCGACTTCAGCGCCTCCAGGTAGGCGTTAAGGAAGCGAGGCTGGTCCGCCAAGTCGCCAAACAGCTCCCGGTTTTCCACGAAGGCCGCTGGATGGGTGCGGTTATTGGTGGCAATGGCCATTAACGGCTCGCGCAAGCGGTCCACGATCTCAATGGTCTGCCCCTGCTCATCGACGCCTTCGGCGTAGCGTGCCCAGCTGGCCACCACGGCGGCGCTGCGCTCAATCTCACCGCCCTGGGCAAGCTGCTGGCGAATCACCGGCACTAACCATTTAGGAATGCGATCCGAGCTTTCGGCGCACAGCCGCGCCAAGGTATCTCTGATTTGTGGGTTCGCAAAGCGCTCGATCAGCGTCAGCCGGTAGGCTTCTAGATCCACCCCCGGCACGGGGGCCAGCGTCGGCGTGCCCTCTTCGCGCATGTAGCCGAGCAAGAACTCGACAAACAGCGGGTCTTGGCACACCTCATGGGCGTAGCGGTAGCCCGCCAGATAGCCAAAGTAGGTCAGCGCTTGGTGGCTGGCATTGAGCAGGCGCAGCTTCATGAGTTCGTACGGTTCGACATCCTCGACAACCTGCACGCCGACCTTCTCGAAGGCCGGGCGGCCCAAGGGGAAGTGATCTTCCAACACCCACTGGGTAAAAGGCTCGCACACCACGGGCCAGGCATCTTCAACGCCAAAGCGCTGGGAGAGCTCTTCGATATCCGTGGGCGCGGTCACTGGCGTGATGCGGTCTACCATGGCGTTGGGGAACGCCACCTCGGCGGCCAGCCAGTCGCCCAGCTCCGCACTGCGGGCGCGGGCGTAGGCGCTGAACATACGCTTGGCGACATCGCCGTTGCCTTGAATGTTATCGCAGGACATCACCGTAAACGGCGCAATACCCCGTGCCCGGCGGCGTACCAGGGCTTCCACCACCAAGCCAAAGCTGGTGGAGGGGCGCTCAGGATGGGCGAGATCGTCGCGCACCTGGGGGGCGTCCAGGTTGAATTCTCCGGACACCGGATGAAAGTTGTAGCCGCCCTCCGTAACGGTGAGCGAGACAATTTTGATGGCGGGGTCGGCCATGGTTTCGATCACCGCCTCGGGGTCTTCCGGGGCAAACAGGTAGTTCACCATGCTGCCAATCACCCGAGGCTGATATTCACCGTTAGGGTGCTTGACCACGAGGGTGTAAAGGTAGTCTTGTGCGGCGAGGGCCTGCTGCATGCGTTTGTCGCCGGGCATGACCCCCACGCCCACAATGCCCCAATCCAGCGCTTCGCCTTGGTTCATCAGCGCATCTACGTACATCGCCTGATGGGCACGATGAAAACCACCGACGCCAATATGGACGATGCCAGGCGTCACGGCCTGACGATCATAGGTCGGCGTCTCAACCGCCGCGCTGAGGGAACCCACATTGTGGTTATTAAGCTGGGTCATCGTCACTCTCCGGGTTATTGGCTGGGCAAGCGCGTCCTAGCGCCAGCGCTGGTCAGGTGGCACGCTGCTGGTTTTTACCAGCGCGGCGTTCAGCATGTCTTTTTGGTGGGTGCGCTCAAGCGCGCCGCTGTGGTCTTGGCCCATACAGAGCCAGCGGTTCACCAACCGCTCTACGAGCACTGCGTCGTCGACGTCGATCATTAGCGTCCAGTCGAACAGCGCGTGCAGTGAACGCCACGGATCTTGGTTCAATAGCAGATAATTGCCTTCCACAATCACAATGCGATGCGCGGGGGTGATTAACCGCCCACCGGCACGGGCAAGGTCCAGCGGCCGATCAAAGACCGGCACGGCCACCGGCTTATCCGCCCGACGGATGCGCATTAAATCGTGATGCAAGCCCTCCACATCGAAGGTGTGGGGCGCACCTTTCACAGGCAGCTGCTCATCGCCCAGTACGGCGTTATCGAAGTGGTAGCCATCCATCGGCACCACCGCCGCGTGCCCTGGGCGCAGTTGATTAATCGCTTCACAGAGCAGCGCGCTGCGGTAGGATTTTCCGGCCCCCGGCGGCCCCGCCAGGGCAACCATAAAGCGCGGCTTGCCTTCGGCGGCATCCAGCAGTTGGTGGCTTAACGAAACAAGATCAGGGCTCATAGGCGTCTTAGCTCATCCAGTTGCCGCCATCGACGTTGAGCGTCTGGGCGACGACGTAATCGCCATCCTGGCTGGCAAGAAACACGGCGGCGCCGGTGTGATCTTCCGGCAGCCCCATACGGCCATAGGGCACCGCCTCGCCCACTAGGCGCTTTTTCTCGCCTAATGGGCGGTTCTCGTAGCGAGCAAACAGCGCATCGACCTCTTCCCACATCGGGGTATCCACCACACCGGGGGCAATGCCGTTGACGTTAATGCGGTGTTTGATCAAATCGAGCCCGCAGGACTGGGTCAGGCTAATCACGGCGGCTTTGCTGGCGCAGTAAACACTCACTAGCGGTTCGCCACGTCGGCCCGCCTGGGAGGCCATATTGATAATTTTGCCTCCCTGACCTTGGGCCACCATGGCGCGGGCCACGGCCTGCAGGGTGAAAAACATGCCTTTGGTGTTCACCGCAAACTGTTTGTCAAAGCTGGCCTGGGTCACTTCCAGCACCGGCGCCATATCGAACACCGCCGCGTTATTGACCAAAATATCAATGCCACCAAAGCGCTCGGTGACGCTCTCCACCATGGCATCGATAGAGCCTTGGTCGCACACGTTCAGCACTACGCCCATAACCCGCTCGGCGCTGGCATCCTGCTGCAGCGTGGTGAGCGCGTCTTCGATGGCCTTGGCATCGATATCGGCCACCACGACACTGGCCCCTTCGGCCAAATAGCGCTGGGCAATGGCGAGTCCGATGCCACGGGCACCACCGGTAATCACGGCACGTTTATTGAGCAGTTTCATTGTTATCTTGTCCTTGCAGATGTAGTTGCCACTCGTCCACTAAGGCGCGGAGCCCGCGCATATGAGGCAAAATTCGCCAAGCACCCGCCGCGAGCAGGCGGTTAGGCTGCTCGTCGTCGATATGGCTGGCGCCCACAAAACCAATCACCCGCATGCCGGCGGCATGGGCAGCGGTAACGCCTGCCACGCTATCCTCAACCACTAGGCAGCGGCTGGGCGGGCAGCCAAGCTCATGCGCCGCCAAGCGGTAAATCGCCGGGTCCGGTTTAGGGTTATCGACCTGCTCGGCCGTGAAAATCGGCACATCGCCCAACGCCTCTTCCAACTGCGTTGTTGCAAGCGATGCCAATACGCGGCAGCGGCGGCTGTTGGAGACCACGGCCTTAGGTAAATCGAGACTACTAACGGCGTCGTGGACCCCTGCAATCGCGGTGAGCTCTCGTGCCAGACGCGCTTCTATGGCGCTATCGACCCGCTCGGAGGCATCAGGCGGCAACTGATGGCGGCTTAACTGCGCCAAGTGCTTAAGGATGTCGGCGGTCGTCATGCCCAGGGCTTGGCTGAGCAGCGTGGGAATATCCAGATCCGGCAGCCACTGCCCAAGGTGAGTTTCCAGGGTCTCTTCAGCCAGGGCTTCGCTATCCACCAGGACGCCGTCACAATCAAAAATTAGCGCTTTCATACCTGCGCCCCTGGCGCAGCAGGCTCGGTAGCCGCACGGTTATCCTGGCGGGTCAGGCTGGCCAGCGGGTGCTGTGACAGGCTCTCTAGCGCCAAGCCTTGGGCATCGAACAGGTGAGCACGCTCGGCGGCAAAGCTAAACTGCACGGTATCGTTCACCCGATAGGCTACATCGCCATCGGCCATAATGGTGATCAGTAGCTCGCCCATCTGCACGTACAGCGAGGTCTGCCCGCCTAAGCGCTCCAACACTTTAATCTGCCCACTCAGCGGGCCGTTTTCATCCAGCTGTAGATGCTCAGGACGAATACCCAGCTCCAGCGCTTCATCGCTGGCGAGCTGTTCGCCCGCCACAGGGATAGTGCAGGGCCGCCCGCCGGGCAGGCGCACGGTGACGCCATCATCGCCAATGGACTGCTGCTCGACGGTGAAGAAATTCATCTTCGGCGAGCCGATAAAGCCTGCCACAAAGCGGTTACGCGGGTGGTGATAGAGCGCCATGGGCGAGCCCACCTGCTCCACCACGCCATCGTGTAGCACGACGATTTTATCGGCCATGGTCATGGCTTCTATCTGGTCGTGGGTCACGTAAATCATCGTGGCATCCAGCTCTTCATGCAGCCGCGCCAGCTCGATACGCATCTGCACCCGCAACGCCGCGTCTAGGTTGGAGAGCGGCTCATCAAACAGGAAGATGCTGGGGTTGCGCACAATCGCTCGGCCAATCGCCACCCGCTGGCGCTGCCCGCCGGACAGCGCTTTGGGCTTGCGATCCAGCAGCGGCTCAAGCTGAAGGATCTTGGCAGCTTCCAGCACCTTGGCGCGGCGCTCCTCTTTGGGCACCCCAGCCAAGCGCATGCTGAAGCCCATGTTGCCCTCAACGGTCATGTGCGGGTAAAGCGCGTAGCTTTGAAACACCATCGCCAAACCGCGGTCGGCGGGGCCCACCTCGTTCATGCGCTTGCCATCGATGAGAATATCGCCGTCGCTGGCGCTCTCCAGGCCCGCGATCATGCGCATCAGCGTGGATTTACCGCAGCCCGAGGGGCCAACGAACACCACGAACTCACGATCATTAACGTCGAGATCAATGCCCTTGATGACCTTGGTGTCGCCAAACTGCTTGGTAATGTTCTTGAGTTGTAAGGTTGCCATGGGGAACTCCTTTACTTGACGGCGCCAAAGGTCAGGCCGCGCACCATTTGTTTTTGGGTCATCCAGCCGAGAATTAGGATGGGGGCGATGGCCATGGTAGAAGCCGCCGACAGCTTGGCCCAGAACAGCCCTTCGGGGCTTGAGAACGAGGCAATGTAGGCGGTCAACGGCGCGGCTTTCGACGAGGTGAGGTTGAGACTCCAGAACGCTTCGTTCCAGCTCAAAATCACCGAGAGCAGCCCGGTCGACGCAATCCCTGGCAGGGTCAGCGGCAGTAGCAGGAAGAACACTTCCTGCAGAGTGGAGGCACCGTCCATCCGGCCCGCTTCGAGAATGTCTTTGGGCATATCTTTAAAGAAGGTGTAGAGCATCCACACCACAATGGGCAGATTCATCAAGGTATAAATAATGATCAGCCCGGTACGGGTATCCAGCAGCCCGACATCTCGGAAAATCAGATAGATAGGCACCAGAACACCCACCGGTGGCAGCATTTTGGTGGAGAGCATCCACAGCAGCGTGCCCTTGGTGCGTTTAGTGGGCAAAAAGGCCATGGCGTAAGCCGAGGGAATGGCGATGAGCAGCGCTAACAACGTGGAGCCAAATGCAACGGCAACGCTGTTTAACGCAAAGCGGGCGTAGCCCGAGCGGGCCTGAACAGCTTGATAACTTTCCAGCGTGGGTGAAAAAATAAAGCTGGGATCGGCAATGGCTGCCGTTTCGGTTTTAAATCCCGTCAGCACCATCCACAGGATGGGAAAGAAGATAATCAGCGCGATGGACCAGCCCAACAGAGTTAACACCAGTTGCCGGATGGGCAACGAGCGAGTGTGTGCTGGCGCGCTATTATGATGCGTTGTCATTGAAATACTCCCAAGACGCCCTGGTGCTGGGGTCAGTCTTCTAAGTTCTTAGCGACCATACGGACAAGGAAAATCGCGACGATATTGGCCAGAATGATGGCGATCACCCCACCCGCCGAGGCCATGCCCACATCGAAATCCAGCAGCGCTTGGATGTAGATCAAATAAGCCAAGTTGGTGGTGGCGAGCCCAGGCCCACCGGAGGTAGTGACAAAGATCTCGGCAAAAATCGTCAGCAGGAAGATCATTTCAATCATGATCACCACGCTAATCGCCCGCTTTAGGTGCGGTAGCGTGATAAAGAAGAAAATCGCCAGCGGCCCCGCGCCATCCATCCGTGCGGCTTCCACTTGGTCTTCATCCAGCGATTGCATCGCCGTCAGCAGGATCAGTAGCGCAAACGGCAGCCACTGCCACGAGACGATGATGATGATGGAGGTCAGCGGTAGCGATGAGAACCAGTCCAGCGCAGGAAGCCCCAGCGACTGTGCTAACCACGCCAACACCCCGTTAGAGGGGTGCATCATCATGTTTTTCCATACCAGCGCGCTCACCGTTGGCATGACAAAGAAGGGAGAGATCGCCAACACACGGGCAATCCCCCGCCCTGCGAAATCCTGCTGAAACAGTACCGCCAGTAACGTGCCGCCAATGACCGTAATCGCCAGTACTGACCCGACCAGCAGCAGCGTGTTGCCCATAGCCCGCCACAGTGCGGGGTCAGTTAGCAGATATTCGTAGTTTTCCACCCCGGCAAACCCGGCCATGTCGGGCATTAGCAGGTTGTAGTACTGGAAGGAGAACCATATCGTCATGCCTAACGGCACAATCATCCATAGCAGCAGTAGCGTGACGGCGGGCGCTTGAAGCGAAAGCGTTCTCAGCCCGCCGACCGTACGGCCAGAAGCACGTGTTCTATTCATGGAAATACCTGCAAGAAAACAGACCTGCGAGAACCACCGAAAACGCCTGCCCGTGGCCGGGCAGGCGCAGGAGTACATTAACGTTCGATGTAGCCCGCCCGCTGCATCGTGCGCTCAGTAGCACGCTGGGCGCTATCTAGCGCCTGCTCAACCGACGTATCACCGGTCAGCGCCGCCGCAATGGTTTGGCCTACCTGAGTGCCAATCGATTGGAACTCAGGAATACCCACAAACTGCACGCCCACATAGGGGTTCGGCTCTAAGCTAGAGTCGGTGGGGTCGGCCTCTTTAATGGCGTTAAGTACGAAGCCAGCAAACGGCGCGGCTGAGGTGTACTGCTCATTAGCGTAGGTGGATTCACGAGTGCCCGGCGGTACGCTGGTCCAGCCGTTAGTCTCACCGACAAGCTCGATATACTCTTCAGAAGTGGCCCAGGTAATAAACTCTTGAGCTGCCTCTTTATGCTCAGAGGAGGCTGGGATAGCCAGTGCCCAAGACCACAGCCAGTGGGAACCTTTGGGAGTTTCGGCGATGGGCGCAGGTGCAAAGCCAAGCGTACCGACTACGTCGGATTCGCTCTCATCGTAGAGCTTGCCTGCCGCCGAGGTAGCATCGACCCACATGGCGCAGTTACCGCGTGAGAAGAGCGCTAAGTTCTCGTTAAAGCCGTTGGAGCTGGCGCCAGGCGGGCCGTAGTTGCTGAGCAGGTCTACGTAGAACGAAATCGCGTTATTCCACGCCTCGGAGTTCAGCTCCGGATTCCACTGCTCATCGAACCAGCGGCCGCCGAAGGTATTCACCAGCGTCGAGACAAAGGCCATGTTCTCGCCCCAGCCCGGCTTGCCGCGCAAACAGATACCCGCCAGGCCCTCTTCGCTACCGTGGAGCTGTTCGGCCCAGTCGCGCACCTGCGCCCAGGTGGGCTGCTCGGGCATCTCAATGCCTGCCTGCTCAAACAGATCGGTGCGGTAATACATCATCGAGCTTTCCGCATAGAACGGCAGGGCGTGCAGCGTGCCGTCCAGGCTTAAGCCGTCGCGTACCGATGCCAGCAGATCGTCTTCGTTGTAGTCATCGGGCAGGCTGTCCAGCGGCTCAAGCCAGCCGCGTTCCGCCCAAATGGGCACTTCATAAGTACCGATGGTCATCACGTCGAACTGCCCACCGCCGGTGGCAATATCCGTGGTCATGCGCTGACGCAGCACGTTCTCCTCAAGTACCACCCAGTCCAGCGTGATATCCGGGTGCGCTTGCTCAAAGGCATCGGTCAGGCTCTGCATAATGACCATGTCATTATTGTTCACCGTGGCGACGGTGATCTCAGTTTGAGCCTGGGCTTGGCCAGCTACCGCAATAGCAGCTGCTAGGGTCGTGACGGGCAAATGACGCACGAGACGCATACAGCACTCCTCTTGGCAAATATTGGCATTGTTGTTGCCTTGATCTTATTGATCACCAACCGAACAAAAGATCGCACGCAAGCCAAAAAAAAGCAAAGCCTGGAGCGTTAGACTTTACGCTAATTTATTCAATTGCTTGCATGTTGCAACCGCGAAGATAGCGCTCACTCCATCGCCTCGAGGATATGCCGCGCAGCGATCTCGTCGGTGATCAAGCCCTTCAGCCAGCCACCGCGCAGTGCGGCTAAAATGGCAGGCGCTTTATCACGGCCACCGGCAATCCCCACCATGAGGTGCTTCCCAAAACGCTCCAGCGGCAAGCTGGTGACCCGTCGGGTAATCGAGCAATCGATCACCTCTCCACGCCGGTTCAGCGGCCAACCTAGTAGCTCCCCTACCGCTTCGCGGCCCAGCAGCTCATCTAGCTCGCTTTCGCTAATGAAGTGGTCTTGAAAAAGCGTGGCCTGGCGGTCAATACGGCCAATGCCGATAAACGCCGCCTCTGACTCTCGCGCTACATCGGCTATCGCTTTGAACAAGCGCTGGGACAGCATGGCCTCTTTTTCCGCCAGCGACTCCGCCACTACGGGGGCAGGCAATAAAAAGCGCTCGCCGCCGGTTTTATCCGCCAGCACCATCACGGCGTCGTAGCGGTTGGCGGAGCCATCCCGTGCCACGTTGCCCACCAGCGAGACAAAGCGATGCTGCGGCCGCTCCACACGGCTAAGCGCTTCCACTGCCGCACGCACCGAGCGCCCGGTCCCCAGCGAGAGCGTCAGCGGCTCGCTGCGCTCCACCAGCCGCGCAATGCGCTCGGCCCCCGCCACGGCCAGATAGTACGCGCCGCTTTCGGGGGCCTGGGTGTCCACAGGCACCACGTCGCAGTAGGCCAGCTGGAAGCGCTCCCGCAGCGCGCTGCCCAGCGCCATACAGGTGGAAATGGGGTGATCGATATGCACTTTCACCAACCCCTCTTGGCGCGCCAGGGCTAGTAAGCGTTGGACGCCAGGGCGTGAGACGCCAAGCTGAGTGGCAATCTCATCCTGGGTCATGCCGCCCACATAGGACATCCAGGCGGCCCTGGCTGCTTGGTCGAGCTTTACTTCAAACTTATCCATGGGTTGGTTCGCCGCTTATATTGAAAAACGCCATCATACAAAGCCTGCGCCAAGACCAGTAGTGTGCTATCCGCTAACATTGGCAGTACAGCGTTACGTCATTACCCAAGGGAGGCCTCTGATTATGTATAAGCTCGCGTTTTTTGTTCCCATTGAAAGTGCTGAAAGCGTTAAAAACGCCGTATTTGAAACCGGCGCGGGGCGGATTGGCGATTACGAACACACCTGCTTTCAAACGCGTGGTACTGGCCAGTTTCGTCCCCTTGATGGTGCAGAGCCACATATTGGTCAGGTCGGCACGCTAGAAACCGTCGAGGAGTTCAAGGTCGAGCTGGTCTGCGCCGACGAGCATATTCAGGCCGCTATTGC
>JGI25134J35505_10000286_pt1 | contig 20175 bp, 19 predicted proteins | sample ETNvirnome_6_100_FD_35505 | JGI IMG/M metagenome (IMG submission 35505) | reverse complement strand
CCAGGGTGGCAGCTTTGCCGTGGAATCAGTGGCAGCTTTCGCGTGGAATGGGTGGCAGGCTTCGTCTGGAATCAGTGGCAACCTTGGTCTGGAATACGCAGGCCTGGTCTGAACTCAGCATACCCTGCGTGTAAGGTCTCTCAAGAGTTTGGAATTTGCCGACAGCGTAGGCAATCTCAAAATCGAGGTCTCCATAAAGGCTTGCAGTCACAAAGATCTGATGAGGATCAGCCTGTACAACATCGGCAACAGCAACAGCCGTGGAACAACACGACGGAGGCGCGGGCGGCAACTCAAACTCGATACAGCTCACCTCGCCTTCCGGAACGACGGTGTTCGCGCTGAGAGAGGCTGCGTTGAACAGAAGCTGAAAGATCGTTGAATCGAGAATGAGGCCGGATGGTGAGAGAGAGAAAGGCGAAAGATGTATCGATAGAGAACAATGACCAGACGTAATCTCGACACTCGGACGGAACCGTAAACCCGCAGTGGAGGAGAGAAATTCAGACTTGAGGCTGTTCAAAGAATCCACGCCTGGGCCCTTCTGTACACCTTAGTGGAATTTCGCACTACGGATACCATGACAGAAAAAACCGGGAAACGACGCTCCCGGCAATGAAGATCCACTGGTGGAAAAACACGATGACGCTAATCCACAGCGCAGAAGAATAACTGCCTTCTATGACAATCTCGTGACTTTGTACCGCTTGGGTGCGCTACCTTTTGCAAACGTCTTCCAGTCTACAACGTTGCACTCCGCATCAAAGTGGACGAAACCGGCGTAATCGTCGTCATGCCAGGTTTTGATGTAACCAATCAACTCACCATCATCTGCCACCATTTCGAAAGAGGCGCGCGTTTCGTCGGGATCAGACGTGTCAGTCCGCTCGTCGTAAACTGTCTGAAGAGTACAATTGGGGTCGTTCATCAGTGCAAGGGCAAGAAGATCTGGGTTCATGAGTGGGGACTCCATTTCAGGCACTAAGCTGTCACTTTGCAAATTACCGCTCAATAATAGACCGGTTTTACCGCGGGGAAAGGCCTAAACCCATTCTCATTTTGTATGAAAATTAGCCATTTCATAGTCATTGTGACCAATGCGCACCGGATCCTCATTGATTAAGATCATTAAAGTCGTGGCAACCGGCTAAATGTTGTTGATTTCCCGAAATTGATCAATCTCCAAGCGAATACTCATCGGCAAGTTCAACGCCTCCAGGCGATCCAGCAGCGCGCGAAGTGCAAGTACCTGTGATCCATCTACCTGCCCTTGTGCACGCGCTAGCGCTTCCAGAGTAATCAGTTCTTTGGCATCAAAAACATGATCATTGGCAAAGCCGATCAAAAACGAGTATCCAATAAGTGCCTTGGTCTGTGGTTGTGCGGGCATGACTAGATCCTCAGTGTTGTCTAGTCAGGCATACTCTGAACTTATAACAGTTTGATGAAGGAGCTCGAAGATTCAGAAAGAAGTTTTTTCGCCTCTCTATGTGCACGGTTCTGTAATTTGTCCAGTTCCTTCTGAATTTCATGTTTTATGGGCTCAAAATCCTTTTCAGCAAGGTCCAGGGCCTCTCGATGCTCTATGAGATAATCCATCAATACCGCAAAATCGTTCGCGTTACCCTGAGTCTCAGTGAGAATCTCAAGTTGTGACACTTTTGATTTGAGACCCTTTCCGAACATCGGTCGAAGAACTCTCAAGCAATAAAAAAGGTCCTTGGACCGTTTTCTAAACTCATGAAAGTCCTCGATATCATCCGATTCGCGGGCTTTCTTTTCTGCTTTACGGGCTTTCTCATAGATTCTTTTAAGATTTGGGACAAGATCGGAAAGGGACTCTGGAAGACTCCAATCTTTCGGCGATTTGCTGTTTGAATCGACTTCCAAAGCAAGATCTACGAAAAAGTCGCTGCCTTTTTCCGACAGGGGATCGAGTTGGGCTTGTGCTGATAAAAAGCGAGTAACTGTATCCGCAGGCGTAGCTCCCAAATGCGATGTTTCAGCTACGAGAGCGTTCCAGGTTTTTGTCCTGACGAGCGCATCCCGGTTACCCGCTAGTTTGCCCGAGACTGCTTTGTAGAATGACTGATTATCGCTGAAGTCCGCCTTATCCACATGGGGCTTGACGAGCCGCAGTATTGCGCGAATTTCCTTGCATCCTTTCCGGGCCTCGTGAACGCCAGTTTCAGGCTCCCGGCACGCTCGGAGAAGTGAGAGAGCGATGTCGTCATTGATCGAACGAATCAGCCGTCTCATCTGCTTCGCAAAATTTCCGTTAGGACTGAGTCTGTACCGCATGACTTTACCTCGCTTCAATGAACAGTGTTGCGGATCGATTGTCTCAACACTGAAATACTATTAGAGGATCCTAGAGCTTACAGGAGTGTTATGAATCTACTCTCGGTCGCAATTGCAGTCACACTTGTGCTCGGGAGACCAAATGCCTCAACTTTTCCCGATGTAGACGAAGGGTCCTGATTCAATCCCTGAAATGCCATGTTTATCGGGCGTTACAGATTAAGGGAGAGATCTCAGTGAGCAAGCGAAACCGCCATTTTAAAGCATTAACCTCCCTGTACTTGTCATCAACCTCCGATGCCTGGATTCTGTCCCAGCGTTGAGCTGGAATACGGCTATTGCTCGATTTCCGTACGTCTCACGCCCTTTTCCAACACCCCATGGGGAGTAGTCAAGGAATCTGTTGTCTTTCAACTGTTGCACGATGCCTCCCAGCTAGCCGCCAATACCCAGGAAACCTCGCTGCTGGCTAAATGTGACAAGTTTGAATTGCAGCCGTTCCAGGCCCTCTGGGAAAGCCGCGTTGCAACTGTTGCCCGAGTCATACACTCCGGGTTGCACCAATGGACCATTGAGTCGACCATTTATGATGAAGCGGAGAACGAAATCGCTTGGGCTCGCAGTTGGTTTGCCCGCTCCAACGTTTTGCTTGAGACGATCGCCCCCTACAAGAACCAGATGCTCAAATTGACCCAGGACTGGAGCTGATCAAAGAGTGCGGGAAGATATCAATGCACGTTTGCTGACAATTCCTCCGCAGCCTTCTGTTCGTCAGTTGACTCTGCGGAACCCGCGAAGCCTTGGTTGTATCCGAACTGATAAATCACACCAAGCCTTGCAGTTCTCCATCCTTGACCTTCTGCGAACTGACGCTCAGCAGCACTGTCAAAATGATAAAGAATCAATCGCTCAAGAACATTATGCAGAGCATATTCCCTCTTAAGATCGTTCAATGCTGAGTGGGCCGGGTTTGTTGCAGTTGTAGCATCATGAAAGATTAACTCCCCCCGTCCTGCATGAGCGACGAGCTGTTCGGGAATGGGCCGAGTATCGCCGGTGTAAACGAAACAACCGGGCAAAGCCAAACCGAATGCCTCGCCAGGAAAGTGATGCCGCACTGGGAAGACATTGAAACGGTAACCTCCAAAATAAAACGCATCGCTGACTGGGATCAGCTGAAAGCTGTCCCAAAAATTCATACCGCCCTCCGCAACCTGGGAGCCGGCCGAACCGAATATCTGATGCAATCGGGTTACAAGGCCGACAGGTATAAAGAGTTTTATTGAGCGTTGCTCTTTGAAAGCGATGTTAAAGAACAAGCGTTCGAGGCCACCAACATGGTCAAGATGGGCGTGGGTCAGGAATATTGCATCGAACTGGAGTTTTCGTTCTTTTACCGCAAAGAACGTGTCTGGGCCGAAATCGATGAGCATCGATTGGTGATTGGGCAAGCAGATCTTCGCGCTTGAGCTTCCCAGGTCCTCACTGTGCGCGCCTCCTGTTCCGAGAAACTCCAATGTTACGGTCATATAGCCACCAGCTCTGAATGGGCCGTCCATGGCCCGAGAACTCGTCCTGATGATTAATTTGCAGGGAAGTCAGTCCAACCGTCTAGCCAGCTCTGGGCGGATACCGGACTCACAGCACCGACAAAGTTGGCCGACTCATCAAAGAATTCACTTTGTGGCGGGCGTGTCGCGTTCATTTGCCGAAGCTGGACCCTGGGCATGAAAACCGGGTTGGTGAGATCTTTGGCGTTTGGGAACAGGGCCGTTTCTACACGGAATACATTGTGATTCCGTGGCTCTTCCATCCAGTCTTGCTCGCTGAAGCCAAAGTCATCGTCATCCTTGCCGGATTCTCGGGTGACTTGGCCCAGATGTCCGAGGTTGGTCAACAGGTTGTTGCCAAATGTCAGCCTGTCGCGGTTGACCAGCGAAAGCACGTTGTCGCGGGTATCGATAGCCTCAATTGCGTAGCTGTCGATCAGCATATTGTGAAAATGGCCACCTGAACCCTCGCGCAGCACCATGCCGCGATGTTTCTTCTGGCTGTTGCCGCCGCCCACAAGCGTGACATTGTAAAAGGTGGGTTCCGAGCGGGGCATTGCCTCGTGATCATTACCGTTGTTATCACCCTCAAACGCGTTGTCGCCGGCATCAGGATGCTGCTGGATAACAGCGAACTGGACGTTTCCGGTCCAGCCCCAGTCCCAGTCAATGCTGTCGTCTCCTGCACCGGTGATGACGATGTTTTTGAGATCGACATTGCCGCCAAACATCTCAATGCCATCGTCGAGAGAACGGTGAACCTGCACATTTCTGACAATCGTGTTGCTTCCACAGCCGCCGAGCGTCAGACCGTTCAGTTCGTTGTCTTTGTAGACTTCGAAGCCAGCGAATTCGATGCGGGTAAATTCTACAACCCCACAGGAATCTTCGGCGTTGGTACCGCCAAATGCGCCCCGTGTCTCACCTTCAGGAAGACCTTCGATGGAGGCTCCGGGCTGGTTCACCGGCGCCTTGCCAAGCAAAACAACACCGCCCCAGTCGCCACGCGCCCGGTTGCCCTCAGTCTGGGCACTCGTAAATACAATCGGCTTGTCCGATGAGCCTCTGGAGAAAAGCTTTGAATCTGCAGTCACGACAAGTGCTGACCCGTGTTCACCCTCAATGGTGACACCCGGTTCAATGTTGAGATTGGAGTTCTCAACGTAAATAGTTTTCTCAAGGATGTAACGCTTGCCAGATTCCCATGTGGTATCAACCAGAATGTCAGAATCAACGCGTACAGAACGATCTTCAAATGCAGTGAACCCGACCGCAGTTGAACCAATGGCAAGCATCGGGAAAACAATGAGAGAGTTGCGTCGCAGCCAGCTCTTTTGAGCAATACGAGGTTCCTCTGTTGCTTCAAAGCGGGCAGTGGTTTCTTTCGCCATCAGCGGTTGCCCGTCGTCGTTGAGTTGGATCTCCCTGGCGAGCGCCTTGAGTTCCGGCGTACCAGATAACTCAACCCTCCTGAGCACATCCGCCCGATACGCGGGCTCTCTGAGGAGCGTATTAAGGTGAACGAATTCGACGCCGGGGCAGGCACCTTTATCGATACGACGTTTTAATCGCCATAACTTTTCGACCAACAGGGAAGAATCGCCAGACATGGGGAACTACTCTTCGTTGAAGTGGAATCCAGACTCTAGCGTGCAACCATTAAGGTCTGATTAAACCTGTAGTCGAGATGCTTGCCCGGGCGCTTGCCGATCTGACGATGCGGTCCGCCATCAATGCATGAACATGCCACCGTTAATCGAAAAATCTGCACCGGTAATGAACGAGGACTGTTCATCAGCCAGAAAGGACACTACTCTGGCAATCTCATCGGGCTGACCGAATCGCCCAACTGGAATCTGCGCTTTTATTTGCTCGCGAATTTTTTCATCAATAGCCAGAACCATGTCGGTCTCAACGTAACCGGGCGACACGGTGTTCACTGTAATGCCTTTGCGAGCGGTTTCCTGGGCCAGAGCCTTGGTGAAGCCATGAATGCCGGCTTTGGCGGCGGAATAATTCACCTGGCCAAATTGGCCTTTTTGCGCGTTGATGGACGAAATGTTGATGACGCGACCATAATTCTGGGCGATGAGCGTATCCAGGAAGCAATGGGTTACATTGAAGACGCTGTCGAGATTGGTGTGAATCACTTCTCGCCACGCCTCAACTGGCATTTTCTTCATGACCGAATCCCGCGTAATGCCAGCGTTATTAACCAACACATCCAGTCGACCGTAACGGCCCAGCAGTTCGTTGGCAGCCGTTTCACAGCTCTGGGTATCCGCAACATCCATTTGCACCAGGTCGATTTCCAGACCTTCTGCGGCGAGGCGGTTTTGCCATTCCAAAGCCTGTGGTTTGCGGTCTGCATTTCTGAACGTCGTCACGACCTGATAGCCCTGACCAACGAGTGCCTTGCAAATCGCTTCTCCGATTCCTCTGGTTCCGCCGGTAACCAGCGCTACTCTTGAGGTTTTCCCAGTTGTCATTTGTTGTCCTCCTTGTAGGTATATGTGTGGTCAGAGATGGTTCTAGATGAGTCCGATTGAATTCGCCTCACTTTCCAAGAATTCTCGAAACTTGGGATCTGCAATACTGATAAGTGCTTTTGCCCTCTGGGGAATCGAGAGACCTTTGAGATTCACGCAGCCATGTTCTGTCACAACCATGTGGACGTCGTTCCTGGGGTCCGTAACGGTGCCGCCCCGAAGCTTTGGCACGACACGGCTGACGTTTCCCTCCTGCGCAGTTGAGCGAAGGGCCACGAATGAACGACCGTTTCTGGCCGCGTAGGCCCCGCGAACGAAGTCCAGTTGCCCGCCGCTCCCAGAGAACGGCTTGTCCCCGAGTTGCTCTGAGTTGATCTGGCCGGTCAGATCAATTTCCAGCGCAGAATTCACGGAAACCATGTTTTCGTTTAAACGGATAATGTCGGGGTTGTTAACCCAAGAGGCCGGATAGCCAACGATGGAGGGGTTATCGTCGAGGAAGTCGTAGAGTTTCCGGTCGCCGAGGGCAAAGGTGAACACGTGCTTGTGCTGCATCCAGGTTTTACGCCTGCCGTTCATAGCTCCAGACTGAATCAGCGGCATCATCGCCGGGGAGAATAACTCACTGTGTAAGCCCAGATCGTGGTGGTTCGTGAGGCCGGCCAAAACCGCATTGGGAACGCCTCCCACGCCTATTTGGAGAGTGTCACCGTTGTGGATCTGGTCGATGATCTGGTCAGCAATTCTCAAGTCGACATCAGTTGGAGGGTTGGGAGTGGCTTCAACCAGCGGCTGATCGTGCTCCACGATCAAGTCAATTTCCGAAATGTGGACAGAACACTCACCGAAGGTTCGAGGCATGTAACGATTGACCTCGACAATGACGTTCCTGGCTTTTCGGATCACCGAGGCGCCGTAATCGGCGTTGGTGCCCAGGCTGAAATAACCATGGCGATCCATCGGAGAAACCGTCACGAGAAAGCACTCGGGATCGATATGTTCAGTTAGCAGACGACCAGCCTGGTGCAGCATGGCCGGCACAAATTCGATCCAGTTCCGGGATCCGGATTGCGCAATCGCGTCTCTGTCCGAATGGCTCAGAAACAACGGACGGGGAGTTACCAATTCTCTCAGGTCTGGCGCCAACAGAGTTTTGCGCAGAGCTTCGGTACCATGAAGGTAGTAAAAGGCAAAGGGGCCTATCAGTCGATCCCTCAGCGCGTCTGCGGTTGCCGCCATCAGGGCCGGTGGTTGGGCAGCGCTCATGCCCAGAATAAGATTTTTACAATTGGCGAGTGTCGCTGCCGCTTCGTAAGGCTGTCTTTTCTTTTGCTGGTAAAGGGCTTCTAATCCCGGGTCCAGACCTTCCATATGCCACTGGCCTCATTCTCCTTGATTCAACTCCAAGGATGTTGGACTGTTGTGACGATTGAGTGACCAAAAAGTGACCAGCTTGTGAGAGGTGTGGTTGTATTCAAGTGGTCAGATGGGCCAACCTCAACTCCCTGAGCATTGGCCGTCGCTTTCTTTGATGGCTTTGCATGCGCTTTAAAATATTGTCCAGAGCCTCCACCGCCTCAGTGATGTGAGGACCTTTGTTGAGCATTACGCACTCCGCTCTGTGCGCCATAACAGCGTCTGATATCTCGGCTCGTGATGGCACGCCCTTTCGGGCGAGATTCTCAAGCACCTGCGTTGCCCAGATGACAGGCACGTGGGCCGCTTCACAGACCGACAGAATCTCTTCCTGCACCTCGGCCAGACGTTCGTAGCCGCACTCCACGGCCAAATCCCCCCGGGCAATCATCACGCCACAGCATGGCCAGCGCATGGCGGTCAGCAGCATCCTTGGCAGGTTTTCGAACCCTTTTCGAGTCTCGACTTTGAGCACGATTGGCAGAGTTTCTGCGTTCAGGCGCTTGAGTTGTTCTTGCAACAATTGAACGTCTGTAACTGAATTGGCAAACGACATCTCTACGACGTCGGCATGTTCTGCAATAAACGACAGGTTCCTGAGGTCTTCCCCTGTCAATGCGGCGATGTTCAGTTGGCTGTCAGGAAGGTTTATACCTTTGGCGCTGCGAAGTTTGCTCCCTTCCGGGCGCGCATGGTGAATCCGCACCCAAAAGTGTTCTGGTTCAACCTTTTCAATAACGCCGCCGATTTTACCATCATCAAACCAGATGCTTTCGCCAGCCTTAACCTGTGTAACTACGGCAGGCATTGTGCAACTGATAGTCGCTGGTTTGATGATGTTACCTGCAGAGTCCCTTTCTTCATTGGTTCCCTGCACGGAATCAGAGGTAACCAGAACCATGTCGTCCTTCCTTAGGCATAAGATGCCCTCTTGGGGAAGAAAGTCCTGGATTTCCGTTTGCACCCTTGGGGTCTGCTTTCCGTTCTTGAGCTGTATGGCTGTGCCGGGTCTAACGTAGCAAGCCTTAATGCTTTCCACGCAGCAGCCAGACTCAGTAATGTCCACCACCGTCCATTTGCGGGATTTTTTTCGCGCGTCTGTCAGTGTGATTTCGTCACAACGGTTGAGGCATTTTAAAAAGCTCTCAGAGACCCGGAATTGAGCTGCACAGTCGTCTGGGACAGAAGAAGGGTTTTCGGAAGAGGTTAGCCAGATCCGGGCAGGGATCACTGTAATTCCATAGTCATCCCTTGTGGGACGAATGTGGATGACTTTGGGGCCCGGCTCAATGTCTCCGGTTCTGATCTTGGGCCCGCCAAGATCCATGAAAATCCGGCACTTTTGGCCCAGACTCTGCTCTGCGGTTCGAAGATGGCCGATCATGGCTTGCCAGATCTCCGGGCTGTCGTGCGCACAGTTGATCCTCATGCAATCCATCCCCCTTGCCATCAACTGATGAATGATGGCTGGGTCGTGGGCGGCCTCAGTCGGCATGGTGACCATGATGCGAACTGTCCTTTCGCTATTTGCGCTGCCCAGCAGCTGATCGGCGTGATCATTGAGAAGCTTGAAGCCGTCCTCGATTGCAGGAGTTGCACCATCCTTTTTTTCCGAAACGTGATGCCGTTGTCCGAGAATGGCCTCTAATACTCTAATGACTGCGGAGAGGGTCGCGAGCACACACGATTCAGAGCGACCGAGAGATGACAGCCCTACCAGCGCAAGTCTTTGTTGCAAAGGCCGAATGTCGTGCTGTCTGAGTGCAAGGTAGTGGAGAAGATTGCTAGCGCTATTTTCATAGGCGGGGTGCATGGTTTCCAGTAGATTACCATGACCAGCTGCATCTTTAACGATGGTTTTACGAAGGCTCACGAGAGCTTCGAGAAGGTCTCCAATTTCCTCGATCTGCATCGAAGTCAATCCAGAATTCGAAAGTTCACTCATGCGTCACCTCTGGCGGCGGGCCTGCTTGTCGGTGCCGTCTTGGATTCTGTAATCGAGGCTGAACAGACAATGCTCACTTTATTAATGTCGAGAAGACGTGTTGCAGTCTTATGAACATTTTTTTACATCGCTAAGTGTTTTTGAGAATCCAGACACTGGAATCAGGCAATTCAGCGTTGGGCTATGGATTAGACGAAAAGTTCTTCTCCCGAATCGATCAGTCTGGAAGGATTGCATCGATCGCTTCGTAGTCACTGTGGGAAACGCTGTTGACGCCCACCGCTTGCTGTGTGTCCAGATAAGCCGTGAGTTTTGCTGAAGGCGTTTTCAGCAATTCCATCACCGTTTCTCGAAGAGTAGGGCAGATTCCGCTCCTGAAGACAAAAGGGTCATAGTGAAGCGCTGGAGATCGCCACAGCACTTTAAAAGCGTTCTTCCTGATGAGTCCACGCCTGAAAAGTTCATCTGCTCTAGCGCTGGATACGAATGCAGCTTCGGCTTTGTTGTCTGCCAGAAATAGAAGGGCCTTATCGTGACTTCCTGCATAGATCTCTGCGCCGAAGAAATCAGAGAATGATTCTTTGAGTTCAGCGGCAAATGCGTGCTTTGGCATCAGGGCGCCCGATGTACTCGAAGGGTCTGTTAGCAGCACACGCGCTGAGCGAAGGTCTTCAATCCGGTCAACATCGCTGGAAGTGGGAACGAGCAGCACTGAATAGTAGAAGCTTCCCTCCGGTGTTAATTCGCCCTTTTCCGTGATCAAAGAGGCAAATGCTTGGATGTCCGGGTCATCTCGATGGGCAAGGATGTAAGATGCCGGCCCCATCACTGCCAGATCGACACTGCCCGCAACTATGCCATCAATCACGCTTTCGTATGAACTCGCCCGCACCAGGTCAACAGGTATCCCGAGACCCTCTTCCAGAAGCTCAAGTAATGGTTGGTATTCGAGTACCTGCTCATCGAAGTCCGTCTTGGGAACCATCGTGAATTTCAGGCGATCTATTCCGCAGTTCTCACTTTTCAGGGTCTCTGATGCGGTGGCCCAAGTTGATAGGAGCGTCAATGCGAGAAAAGCCAGAAGCGAAACTGGATTCACACTACGTTCTCCTTTTCCGTAAAAGCTCTCTCGAAATCCAGTATCTTTTCCGCCGGCATAGGCCTGCCCAAGAAATAACCCTGAGCAATATGGCAGCCCGCCACTTTCAGGTGTACCAATTGATCATGGGTCTCCACGCCTTCAGCCACTACCTGAATCGCCATCCGTCTGGCAAGGATGATGGTTGAGGAGACAATCGGACTGTCGTCGTGGCTGTTGGATATGCGGTTGATCAAGCTGCGGTCAATTTTCAACTTATCAACAGGTACAGCCTCCAGGTGGGCAAAGCCGGCGTAACCAGTTCCGAAGTCGTCGAGACTGAGACGAATGCCTGCCTGTTTGAGGCGGTGGAGTGTCTCAACTGCTCGGCTCTCCAGCATGGCTGTTTCAGTGATCTCCAGTTCCAGTAAGTCCGGATTCAAGCCCATATCGGATAACATAGTGAGCACATTCGCGCAGAAATCCGGTTGAGAAAGCTGAATAGGGGAGACGTTCACAGCGATAGGTTTTGAGACACCAAGCATCTGTTGCCATTCGGAGATTTGAACGCAAGCGAGTCGAAGCACCTCCATCCCAAGCTTCACAACGAAACCGGTTTTTTCTGATAACGGAATGAATTTGTCCGGGTAAAGCAAACCGAAACTGGGGTGCTGCCAACGCACCAGGGCTTCATAACCAATCACTTCCATGCTGTCGAGGCAAACTTGCGGTTGGTAGTGAAGCAGGAAGTCTCGATTTCGGAGAGATTCGGTAAAGGCCTGCTCGAGATGAAACTCCTCTACGTCTGTAACGTTCAGAGATTGGTCGAAAAAACGGTACTGGCCACGGCCAGCTTTTTTGGCAGAGTACATGGCCGCATCGGCACAACGCGTCAGTTGATCGACACTCTGGCCATCCCTCGGGCTGATCGCGATACCGATACTTGAACTGGTATTGAGTTCAGTACCTTCAAGCATATACGGCGCTGATAAGTGATCGGTTAACGCGGAGGCCCATTGTTCGATACCGGCCTCAGTACGATCACCTAGCAGCAAGACAACAAACTCGTCACCACCAAAACGGGCCGCGATATCGCCAGGAGCCAGCATTCTCTGGATCCTGCCAGCGACGGCTTGCAGCAACATATCCCCAACATGATGACCCAGAGAATCGTTGATGGACTTGAAACGATCCAGATCGATAAAAAGCATCGAGCTCAATCGGCGTGCACGGCGTTGTTCCAGCACCGAGGTCTTTGCTTCGTCCAGAAATTGCCGTCGATTCAGAAGTCCGCTGAGGTGATCAATGGTAGCCGCGCGATTGCTGCGGGCGTTCTCGGTTTCGAGTCGTTCAATCAGCTTTCGGTTGCTTTGCTCCGACGTCCGCAAAGCTTCGAGCACTTGTTGCTGTTTCTTCAGGCCGTGGATCAACCAGATCACGATTCCCACAACCAGGGCTGTCATCAAGGTATTGGCAGCCAGTTGCTTTGCCTGGCCGAGTGCCAAGGGGGCAAGAACCTCTTCAAGGGGTTGTGCCACGGCTATAGTAAAGCCATTTATTGGCCTCGAAACAGAAACGTATTGGTAGCGCCCTTCTGGCAAATTGATCACAGCATCGCTGGTGATCACTCGACCTTCTTGTGGCCGGGACATCTTTGGTAACGCTGGACCGCCGATAACAATTCCACTTTCGCTCGCGCGCATCCATTCGTTGCCAGCGGAGTCCAATATCTGAATGAAGCCAGAACCCAATTCGACGTTTTGCATCAAGCTGGCGAGGTAGCCAATGTCCAATTCAATCAATACCAGCAGGTTAGGCTGCGAAGAGCCCGAATCGCTCAGCGGTACCAGAAACGGCAGTCTCCAGGCGGGATCCCCGGGCGTATAGGCCGGGTCGTCCAAGCGGTTGGGTAGGAGCGGTGCAAGGCCTGAATGGGCAAAATGCGTTTCGGCCTCTGTTAACCAGGATTGCAGATTCGATCTGGCTGACTCCGTGTGGCTCGCGTAGAGCAGATCACCGGACGCGTCATAAATGCTGAATCGGTTGAACACCGGATCCTCTGCAAGCAGCGTGAGAAAACCGGATTCATCTTCACTTTTGGATACGAGATTTCCATGGAGCAGGCGCCCCATCACCTTGCCTCGAACCGTCATTTGTTTGAGGCTTTCTGAAACTATCAATGCCAGATTGCGGTTTTCCGATATTTGGGAATCGAGAGCTTCCGTTCTCTTAGTTGAGTTTTGCCAGATGAACAGCGCCCATAAGAACAGAACGACGATAAAAGCCAGCACCAACATGGTGAGCTGGACGTTGCTCAAGGATGTATGGGACTTCAAGGACATCAAATGAGGACCTGGAGGATCATGGGCAGGTAACGAACAGGATTTCGAGCGCTGAACCAGTCCCGAGTGCAAACGGGGTTACAGTCAGGTTGCTCCACCGCAAACCCTAGCAAGTCATCATGACAATGGCGTGACTGACTTTGATTTTGTTCAGAATGCCCGTTGTAAGCCATGCTTTCGAAACCCTGGAAATAGCCTGCACATAGAAGAACTGCACAACTGTCAAACCAGTCACGTTAAGAAGGTCACGAAACGAACATCTTTTCGTCATAGCAAGTACATGTCGCATTCATAAGCTCCAAGTTGGCGCTGTTCGACTTCAAACGCCATGCAAAAACTGAAAGCCACTGGAGAAAAAGATGCGATACCTCAATTCAACGAAAGCTGGCCTGATATTCCTGGCGCTTGGTTTAACGGCCTGCACAGACACGGCTGACGAAAGTGATGTAAATGCACTGCGCGATGATTTGAATAACCTGACTGATCAGGTCAATAACGAAGAGACCTTCGAGCTGCAGTTGTTGCACCTGGCGGATATGGATGGCTCCAACGTCGACGCGCTGGCCAATGTTGGTAACATCGCTGCGATCGTCAATGGCCTGCGCAACCAGCATCCAGAAAAAACCCTTTTTGTGAGCTCCGGCGACAACTACATCCCGGGTTCCCGTTACACGGCTTCAAGTGATGATTCGTTTTCCACGGTTACTGGAGTGGCAACGCCGGGAGATGGTCGGGCTGATATCGCTTTTCTTAATGCAATGGGGCTCGAAGCATCTGCAGTGGGTAACCATGATCTGGATAGCGGAACCTCAGCATTCGCCGGTCTGATCGCCGCGGATGGCAACTGGTCCGGCGCGCAATTTCCTTACTTGAGCGCTAACCTTGATTTTTCAGCCGATACCAGTGTTAGCGGCCTTGAAGTCTCGGATGGACAGGAGGCTAGTGCGATGCCTAACAGTCTCGCAGCATATGCAGTGGTGACTGTAGATGGTGAGCAAATTGGCCTGGTCGGTGCATCAACGCCGACGCTGGAAAACATTACCTCGACCGGTGATATTAATGTTTTGCCTGCAAATGACAGTATCACTGACCTTGCTGCAGAGATTCAGGTATCGGTCAATGAGCTGACAGATTCAGGCGTAGATAAGATTATCTTGCTCGCGCATATGCAACAGCTTGCTGTTGAAAAGCAGCTCGCCTCACTTTTGTCCGAGGTTGATATCATTGTCGGAGGTGGATCTAATACGCTGCTTGCCGATTACAATGATCGTTTGCTTCCTGGCGATACCGCGGCTGACTCTTACCCGTTGATCTACAACAGTGCCAGTAACGAGCCAGTTGTCCTGGTAAACGTAGATGGCGATTACAAGTACCTTGGTCGCCTGATGGTGGAATTTGACGCCGCTGGCCGCATTATTTTGAGTAGCATCAATCCGCTCGTCAGCGGCGTCTACTCTGCGGAAGATGAGACGGTTAGCGCCGTGAATGGCAGCGCAAACAGTACCGTGGATAATATTGTTACGGCTGTAAACGATGTTCTTGTTGCTCAAGAGAGCAACATTCTGGGTAACACCTCGGTTTACCTGAACGGTCAGCGTTCATCTGTTCGTTCCGAAGAGACAAACCTGGGTAATCTGACAGCAGATGCCAACCTCTGGTACGCTCAGGAATATGATGCCAGTGTAGATATTTCGCTGAAAAATGGTGGCGGAATTCGCGCTGATATCGGCAGTTTCGCCTTCCCTCCCGGCTCAACCGATGTCGAGGATATTGAGTACTTCCCACCAGAGTCTTTTCCTGCTGCCGGCAAAGAGACTGGCGATATCTCACAGTTCGATATCCAAAGCGCATTGGCATTCAACAATGGGCTAACCCTGGTTGATGTATCAGCAGCCGAGCTCAAAGCGATTGTTGAGCATGGCGTATCAGACATCGGTGGCGGTCGCTTCCCGCAAGTCGGTGGTCTGAGCTTCAGCTATGATCCTGGCGCAGCCGTGGGAAGTCGGGTTACAGACCTGAGTGTTGGTGGCACTGCTGTAGTGAGTTCCGGTGTGGTGCAGGCTGCTGGCCCGTTCAGAATGGTCACCCTGAACTTTCTTGCCGGTGGAGGCGACGGATACCCAATTCCAGCAACGAATCGCGAAGATCTGGTGCTTGATGCCTCTCTGTCAACAAGCGTTGATATGAGCGCCAATGATCCAGGCCAGGCAAGTTTTGCTGAGACTGGTTCTGAGCAAGATGCACTCGCAGAATATCTGAAGCAATTCCATCCAGATGATTCGGCACCGTTCAGTAATTCGGATACGATTGCTGATGATTCAGCGACTGACTCACGGATTAGCACCCTGTAAGTGCCCTGAAAAGGCAGAAAGTAGCGGTCTAGTTACCGCTACTTTCCCATTGCTTTGCCCGCAGTCTCGAGATTCGAGAAAACACTTCAAACTGGCTTCTCTAACGCCAGCATTTATCTGTAACGTTAAATGCTCTCCCTCAGCCAACGTCTGGATCCTCAAAGAGCCCAATGGTTTTTCGCTGATGACCCGTATTTGCTTGCGTCGCTTCGGCAAGAAAGCTGCGACATCAGGGCGGAAGCGTCTAGTTGACCTGGATAAGTCTATCGGATTAGCCAAAGGTAGCATGCGCTTTGCAAGCGTTGGGTTTGAGCGACCTCTGAGTGCCTTCGTAAACTATGAAACACAACTCTGATTCAACGGGGCCTCTGACCCATGAGAATTATCGCCTTCTATAGTCCGAAAGGCGGTGTCGGCAAAACCGCCTCCGCCGTCAATATTGCATATCTGGCCAGCAGAAGTGGCTGCTCCACGTTGCTTTGGGACCTGGATTCCCAAGGTGCTGCAAGTTTCTACCTCTCTGGAGGTGAGCCCGGGAAAGGAAAAAAGATTTCAAAGCTTCTGGAGGGCAAAGTACCCATTGCGGAGTTCATCGAAGCGAACGTATACCCCGGTCTGGATTTTATCCCAGCCCACAAGAGTTTTCGGAACCTGGATATTCGTATCGAAGAAGACGAGCGTTCATTGCCATTAAAATCCATGCTCGCGCCTCTTGCCGAGGAAACGAGCCTCGTTGTGCTGGATTGCCCACCCGGCCAGTCTCGTCTTACCGAGCAGGTTTTGAGGGTGGCTGATGTCGTCTATGTACCGCTGGTACCGACTTGGCTTTCTATGAATAGCTGGCTTCAGTTTCGGGATTTTGTTCGTGATAAAAAACTTGGTCAAAAAAAATTGAGACCTTTTTTTACTCTGGTTGACCGTCGTAAGAAACTCCACCGGGAGCTCTGCGAGCAAGCTCCAGATCTATTTGATCGGCACATGGAAGCGATGATTCCCTATTCAAGCGCCGTCGAGCGCATGGGCGAGGAAGGGTTACCCCTCGAAATCTTAAGTCCCCGATCCAATCCGGCCCAAAGCTACAGAAAGCTCTGGAAGGAAATCCAGTCCGAGTTACGCATGTGAATTGTCGTCGTGGCGTAGCTGCATAGTTTAGGCCTTGCAGAGCAGTATTGGAGGTAAGACTGATGAGACAATGGATCCTTTTTTTGTGGCTCGCGACCCCCGGTCTTTTTGCGGATGTATTACCTTCTGATTCGTTTGCACCTGCCATTCTGTTCAATTCGGCGATTGTTCTCGACGGCTCCTACAATGAAAGCCTTCTGGCCGGAATGGAACAGTTTGAACAAGAAAAAGGTGTTCCGTTTGCTCAGGTTGCGACTGCTGACCCAGATCATTACCGCCAGTCTCTTGAATCTCTCGCGGTAGCGGGGCATTCGCCAATCATCGTGCCCGGTGGTGGAACCCAGTCAATTGTCGAGACTGTAGCGCCATCCTTCCCTCAAACGACCTTTATTTCGATTGGTTATCAGGTAGATGCGCCCAACGTGCGGTCAATTATTTTCAGAGAGTGGGGCGGTGCTTATCTCGCCGGGGTTCTGGCTGCCTACCATAGCCCGAACCGGAAAGTGGCGTTCTTAGGTGGGCTCCCGGTCCGTTCGGTCAAAGAGCTGGAGGCTGGGTTCCGCGCCGGATTTAACCGTGTACTGCCGGACGGGCAGGTCACTAGCCTTTATCTGTCTGAATATACTGAGCGCCCATGGGACGACGAAAATAAGGCCAGAGAGCTCGGGAGGCAGCTTTTCAGCAGTGGGAATGACATCGTGTTTGCTGCTGCGGGTGGCAGTGGCAAAGGAGCGTTAGCAGCAGCCGCCGAAGCTGACAAACTTGCGATTGGTGTCGACCGGAATCAGAACCATCTGTATCCCGGTCATGTTCTTACCTCTGTTGTAAAACACCTGGATAGGGCCGTTTATGTGGCGTTAATCAGTGAACGCTGGCAACTATGGCGTTCACATGTCAAAAGATTGGGTCTTGCTCAAGGGGGTGTGTCCATCAGTATTGATGAAAACAATCAGCCGCTGTTGTCCCAGGACATTATTGAGGAACTCCAGAAGAATCGGAGCCGGCTTTTAGCGGAATCGACCGGCCTGGCGGGGGACACCGACGGCGTCGATCAAGACATTGCAAAGCCGCAGTCTCTGACAGTGGCCGTTCCTGAGGAGGTCCGATTTCCATTTATTCAAGCTGATGAATCCGGGATAACCGGAATCGCCATAGATGCTCTCAGTATGGTTAGTCGGCAATTGGGCGTGGAATTCGAGTACCGGGTTTTGCCGACTCGACGAGGCGTCTATTCGCTTGGGGAGTCGGTCGACGGTTTTATAGCGATCTCGCACAGTGACGACACTGAGGCGCGTGGAGTCTTCCCGATGCGGGACGGTAACGCTGATGAAGACAGGGCTTTAATGACCTGGGATCTGGCAGCTTTTCAACTGATCAATCAAGGCGTTGTAGATGCTTCCATGTTGCAGCCACCCTTAACGATACCTCCGGGATCGGGAACGGACAATCTGACAGAACTCCAAGGCCTCGAAACCCACGTCATCGGCAGTGTAGAGCGGCAGTTGAACATGTTGCTGCGTGGGCATGCGAAAACAGCCCTCGCAGATGCGTTGCACGCCGATCATCTCATAAGAAGTCGGCCAGAGTTTGCTGGAAAAATCCGAAAGGTAGCGGCATCGGTCTCCACGGAATCAAGCTATTTGGTTTTATCGAAAAGCTTCTACCATCAATATCCAGAATTTAGCGAGATCTTGTGGAACAAGCTGTCGGAGATTCGTGAGTCTGTAGAGCTTTGGGATGGGGTAGATCGTTATTTTCGGTAGCCTCGATGGCCGCACCGAAAAGCTTCATTGACTAGACTATGCATGGATACTCACAAATCCGGACTGTCAGGAGGTTGTGTATGAAAATCGGCGTGCCCCGGGAAATCAAGAACCGCGAATACCGTGTAGGCATGACACCCGCTGCCGTTCATGAGCTGTGCGGCCACAATCATGAGGTGTTTGTGGAAACCGGAGCTGGCCTCGCCATTGGCTTTTCCGACGAGGATTATCGGCAGGCCGGAGCGCGAATTCTTGAGACGGCCGGGGAGGTTTTCGATACCGCAGAGTTGATCGTCAAGGTCAAGGAGCCCCAGGCCGAAGAGCGGGCCATGCTGAAGCCGGAGCACACGCTTTTCACCTATCTGCATCTGGCCCCGGACAAAGCGCAGACGGACGACCTGGTGAAGTCCGGCGCTACCTGCATTGCCTATGAGACAGTGACCGACCGTGGAGGGCACTTGCCCCTGCTGGCGCCGATGTCGGAAGTCGCCGGGCGCATGTCGATCCAGGCCGGTGCCCATTGCATGGAGAAAGCCATGGGCGGTCGCGGCGTGCTATTGGGCGGCGTACCCGGTGTCAGTCCGGCGCGAGTAGCGGTCGTTGGTGGCGGAGTTGTCGGCCAGAATGCGATTGCCATGGCGGTCAGATTGGGTGCCCAGGTCACGGTTCTGGACCGCAACATGGACGTACTCAGAAACCTGGACCATCTCTACGGCAACCGCATCACAACCCTGTTTTCAACGGCCCAGACTCTCGATCAGGCGGTGACGGAATCCGATCTTGTCATCGGCAGTGTGCTCATTCCAGGGGCCTCTGCGCCAAAGCTGATCACCCGCGACATGATCCGCCGGATGCCGGAGGGAAGCGTTATCGTGGACGTTGCCATTGATCAGGGTGGCTGTGCCGAAACCTCCCGGGCCACGACGCACGACGATCCCACGTATATTGTTGATGGTGTGGTACATTACTGCGTGGCGAATATGCCGGGTGCCGTTGCGCGCACGTCGACTCTGGCGTTGAATAACGTCACCTTGCCTTTTGTGGCGGCCCTGGCCAATAAGGGTCCGGATCGGGCGATGAAGGAAGATCAACACCTCAGGGCCGGGCTGAACGTGGCCGCGGGCAAGGTGACCTACAGGGAAGTGGCAGAAGCGACCGGGCACCCATACACCAACCCTGAATCCCTGTTGGGATCCTGAGTGTGAAATCCCCGGAGAAACCATGAAACTGATCGGATCCACTACTTCACCTTACGTTCGGCGCATTCGTATCCTGCTGGACGAAGAGCCCTATGAATTCCTCAATCTCAATATCTATGGTGAAGGCCGGGACGAGCTGCGGCGAAACAATCCGACCCTGAAAATTCCGGTACTCGAAGACGGTGGCAAGGAAATCTATGATTCCCGGATTATCGCCCGTTACATCAGTGCCAAACAGGGCCGCGATCCGCTGACCTGGGATCAGGAAAACCAGCTGACCATGATCGATGGCGCCAATGACTCCGCGGTCACCTTGCTGCTCTCGGAGAAGTCCGGAATCGATACCGGCGCCGACCTGATGTTCTACAACCTTCAACGTGAACGCATCATGACAACTTTGCGCACGCTGTCGGCAATGGCGGAAGAGGGCCAGTTCGAGGAATGGAATTATCCGGCCATCTGTCTTTATTGCCTGGTGGACTGGCTGGATTTCAGGGACCTGGTGGACTTTTCCGGTGTGGAGAGCCTGTTATCCTTCCGCGACAGCCACCGGGATTACCCCTGGGTTGCCGAGACCGATCCGCGCAATTCCTGACTCCGCGCGGCCGGCAATCGCCGG